>Ga0306910_1000280_pt1 | contig 28571 bp, 36 predicted proteins | sample AntRauMFilla2698_FD_190438 | JGI IMG/M metagenome (GOLD analysis project Ga0306910, IMG submission 190438) | Saline lake microbial communities from Rauer Islands, Antarctica - Metagenome Filla 2 #698 (v2) (version 2) | ecosystem: Environmental > Aquatic > Non-marine Saline and Alkaline > Saline ... | reverse complement strand
GGATGCGCGCCTTGTTTAGACTGCCCCTGATAGATTTATCGACTTCAAAGCTAATGCGCAAAGGTGGCTTTATGACTTCGGTGCGTGAGCCAATGTCAAATTCTAGGGTGTAGGTTCTGTTAAATCTTGGCGTGGTCAAAACTGCACCTCAACGCCACGGATAAGCTTCATGTCCGCAGCTTCCAGCAAATAGATCTCACACCGGCCCGCGCTAAAATCTTGTCGGGTAAACGGGTCTACGCCGTTGCCGCTGCGGTCAAGGCAGACAAAATCAAAAGGCTGATTCTGGCTAAGCATGTGCAGCACGCCAACCGATAGTTTTAAGCCAAACACACTTTTGTTTCCAAACTCTGCGTCAAACAGCCATACGCTTGTACGCGGGTAGAAGCGCAACACAAATTTAATCTCGCTCTGTTCAAACAATATGGTGTGCCGTTGGATCGGCTCGTCTGTTAGGTTCTGCAATTGCTTCATTAAAAACTTACTCCGACAAAATCACCAACAGAACTTAAAACAGACTGGGGCACCTCTTTGCCTTCCTGAACGCCCTTGTCCTTAGACCCTTCCGTCTGCCCGTTTGTGTTGCCTGACGGGTCGGGCGCTGGCCCAGTATCGGCAAACAAGGTTTCTGCAAACTGGAACTGCATTAGCTCCATGACAAAATCTAAAGCGTTCGTTTCGTTGTTTCGTGTCGTTTCCAATGACGTAATGTACATCTGCTTGTACGTCTTAAACGGCATGTCGATACTGATTAGTTGGTCAGAAGCCTGCGCCGCTTCCATGTCGTCAATAAATTTCTGAATGTTGCTTACGGCTGTATCGTCCTGCAATCCAAGGTATCCAGCTACCCTATCGCTGGCGTCAAGAAACGAGTCAACACGATCAACTGCGTTTATAAAGTCGTTAGCAAGGCCAGATACACGACTAAGCTGCGCTTGTGTCCTAGCTGGCGCATATTGCGTAATGCTGCCCACCTGAGTCTGTGCGGCTTGCAAAGCGGCAATTGCAGGATTGGGAAGTACAAACGTATCCGACACGTTACCCTCAATGGTCAAAACTAATGGGTCGCGTATAATGTGATCGTTAATGTGCGTGCCGTTTTCCAGAAAAGTAACCGGGATAGTGGCGCTTCTTTTTACAATCTCACGAACACGCGCCGCAGTTGTAAAACCGTTTATCCCAATGTCTTCTTCTTCGCTGTCGTTTTTAAACTGACCGCCCAAGTAGTCCCTGATTCTTCCCATTATCTGCTCTGCCTGTTGACTAGCTGATTTCGGGCATTGTTAAGCTCGCGCTGAACTCCGTCTGAAGCTGCCTGACCTGCACGCACTGGGTCGGATGTGCTTATGGTCATGTTAACAGTTTGATCGACTAAGCTGTATTGATCCATGATGCCGCTCCTTCCGCCTGGCTGTAACGCCTGACTAGCGCCCATAGCGTTAGCGTTTGAAGTGTCATTCTTTATAAAGTTAACGGCCCAATCGGGCAGGATGTTGAGTATTTTTTGCTGCAAGAAATCAAAAACACCGCTGAAGACTCTGCGGAAGGTTAAAGCAAATGTGTCTGTTATTTGCGTTAAGCCTTTGCCTATCTTGTCAAATCCCTCGCTAAAGTTGCCGACAATAATCTCTCCTATTCCAGAAAATATTGTAACGATCCCCTCAAACGAACCAAAGACTAAATCCTTGAGTGTTGCGAACGCTTCCTTAAATCCTTCAACAAGCGCAACCAGCGTTGGCTGTATGTCAAAGCCTAATGTTTCAAGCAAAAACTCTCTGATAAAAGACCTGCCACCTTGAAAGGCAACAATTAGATCATCTACCAAAACAACAACACCGGCAATGGCTGCGGCGGCAATAACAGCAGGCGAAAATACAAGCGCAAGCGCCCCGGCAAATCCTAATGTATAAACCTTGGCCAGCAAGAAGGCCGCACCTCCGGCAGCGATAAAAGGCGCAACCCGTATCAGCATGTCAACCAGCCCGCTGAGAACGCCCACAGTAGCCTTTACGCCGTCAACAATAAAATCCTTGTTAGCGGCCAGCAGGTTCATAAAGTCTTTTGTCATAGCTGTAAGCTCGGGCGCAAGACCTACAGAGATCAAGCGCTTTACTGCGTCCATGCCGAAACCTAACGCGCCCAGGGCGTCGTTGAAGTTCTCTGCACTCTTGACCTGCTCGGTCGTCAGAATGCCAAGACGCCTCGCTTCAGCACTCAACGCGCCTATCTGTGCGCCTGTTTTGCCCAGCATACTAAGCAGGCTTGAATCTATGCCCAGTGCCTCGGCAAACCCTTTTTGTTCATTCAGGGACAGGCCAAGCTGGCGGAACCGTGTCCCGACTTCTGCCAAAACTGTATCTGCCGATTTAACCTGGCCGTTGGCGTACCTAACGCTAATGCCCAAGCGCGAAAATTCTTCGCTGCCCTTCTGTGCGGCCTCGCCAATCTTGGTGCTTAAGCCTGCAATAGAAGAAAATAGCGCCTCGGTTGATGATTTGGATTGCTGCGCAACAAATGACAGCTCTTGCAGCTTCTCAACCGACACGCCGGTTTCTGCATTCAGGTTTATAAGAGGCTGTAGAGACTGGCTCGTACTTGCAGCAAACGCATTGATGCCGACGATGACACCGCCGAGCGCGGCACCTAGGCCGGCAAGCAATTTAATACCTTGGCCTAAGCTACCGTTATAGTTTTTTAGCGGATCAAGCGAGCCTTCAAAACCGAACTTTGTGATCAATTCCGTGACAACGGCCATAGGGTTAGCCTGTTCTGTTTACAATTCGCACAAGTATAGCACAGCAGCGGGCTGTGTCATCGAGCCCGCTGCGCTTCGTTTACATGGTACTGCTCAATGGCTGATGCGATTTCCTGGTACTCTATCGCGTCAAGAAAATCCCGGGTGTCCATCTGTCTTATTTCATCAAGCGTACCGTAACCATGTCGCACCAGAGCGTGCTCTATCATTGCCTGGTTGCTTAGGTTTGTACGCTTAATGATGTTGGGTTCAGACGATGGTGTCGGGACTGTTAGCCACCAAGGTTCCCTTTCAAAAAAGGGTATGAGTAAACCCCTAGCATGGTTGTAATAAAGATTACGTAGTCTTCCGGGAACTGGTCAAAGTGGCCTTTTAGCTTGCTGAGCTGCTGATCCTCATACAGTACAGTGTCTAAGATTACTTTCTCGACTGGCTCAAAATCCGCAGAGTCCAGAAACGAAAAGTCGCCTGCCTGGATCTCGCCTTGGCGCTTAGAGAAAAAAGCAAACACACGCCGCCGCTGGTTGTGCGTAACGGTCGTTAGCTTGTATTCCCGACCACTTGGCAAGGTTGCAGATTGGTCGTCGTGGATAGCTTTAAGCATGTCAATTGCTGTGTTTTGTTCGGTCATTGCTATTGTCCTTGTTTAACTATTGAGTTTACCGGCTTGCACTTCTTGCCCACCTGATACGCTAATCCTACAAAAACATACACTATAAGGCTTATTAAGAGCCAACCGCCCTCATAGCTGCCAATGTCCATGTGTAGCAAGCCTATCGTAAAAAGGCCAGCCGGTGCCGCCAGTAGGCCGGACATGAAAGCCCTCAAGGTTACAGCTTGTCCGTTGTGGCAGCAAATCAGAAAGGCTACAGAAAAGCCCGCAAGCGTCATTGATGCGGCGTCATCTGTGCCGAACTTGTAGACTGAGTAGAATGCGATTCCGCCGACGATGCCGGGTATTAGGTCGTGGGCTTTCATGATGCCTTCCTTTTGATTGTGTAAAGTGTTCCGTTAATCACATACGCCGTGTCCATATTCCGATGTAGTGTAGATGGCCAGACTCCTAGCGCCTTGGCTGCGTGGGTGATGTTGTTGCCGTGGTAGTTGTCTATCCATTCTCGGATTGGTTCTGCGTGGTCGATCATAATTTCACCTTACAAATGTGTGATTTTTCTGATTTTTCTGCCACGTCCATGTGTTCAATGCCCTTTAAATATCGCCCAAACACCTCACGGCAATCTAGGCAAAACACGGTCCTAAGTGGGGATCCGTCAGGGGCGGGTGTTACGCCCCAAACTATGTCGGCAGACATTACAGGAAGCTCACGATGTTGCTCATTGGGTCGCCTTTCTTCAGGTCAAACTCTGAGGTGCAAGTGTAAAAAGTGCCGGCCTCTAGTGTTGCGCCAAACTCAAAGGCAGAAAGTACGCTTTTTGACTTACGAACGATCTGGTTGGTTTCTTCGCTGACTACGTAGATGCTTTCTTTGCGGGCCATGTTCGTATTCCTTTCGTGTGGTTGGTGTCTCTCTATGACTTAATAATAACACACCCTTGCAGCATTGCAACACCCTAGACACAAAAAAAGCCCCTCTCGAAAGAAGGGCTCTCAAACTCTCTACCAATTACAGGTTGCGCGATCCATTCCTAAACCGAATCACGTACTCCTGCAATGCGTTGCCGTCAGTGCTGCTTTTGGTGTTCGTCGGCTGAGTGGTGACGCTGCCGTTCTCCAGAATCCAAGACTCAACACCCGCAACACCGTCCCGCGTAAAGCTCTCTTTAGCGCTGCCGTTAATGACAGCCGGCGGCGACTGACGCGCCAAGCTGTTCATAAAGACGTCGGATTGACTGAACCGTTGCACGCGCAACAGAACGTCATGTACGCCCCTGTCGCTGCGCTCGTTGATGTTCACGCCGCCGTTGATGCTGTTAACGTGTGAGGTGGCTGGGTTGGCTGGAGTGATGACAACGTAGTCGCCTTCAACCAGGTCAAGGATTGCAGTGCCGTTAAGGACTACGGTTGTGCTGTCTACTGCTAGTGCAATGCCTGCCATGATGCGTGCTCCTTAACGGTTTACGTTGACGATGATGTCTACGGAATGAATAGCGCCGGCCAACTTAACCGCGCCCTGTAGTACAGGAGACTGTCGGGCCTCGCGTGAGTTCTGGGCCTGCGCTGCAAGTGATCCTGCCAGCCAGTAAAAGCCGTTGTTGCTAATGCCGCGCCGGAACGTGTCTAGGTCGCCAAATGTGTCAGGGCTTGACCATGTCCCGGGCGCAAATACGCCTGCGCGTACAAATTGCAACGTGGTTTTTTCTGCTTGGTCAATCAACTGGTTAACGCCGCGTGTAGTTTGCGGGATCTTGGTGCTGGTTTGTTTGAGCAGGTTGTACATGTCGATTTGCAAGAAATCCACATACGCAATCAGGTTGTAACGTTCGTCGGTAAAGTTGTTAGCGCCACTGGTCAAAATTGCAGGCGTTAATTTAATGGTCGTGTACAGGTCTAGGCCAACAGTCTGCGCCTGGTTAACCTGGGTCTGTGTGTATTCCTCTGCTGCCACTGACAGCTCTTTCAGATGCATTGTCAGCGCCGAGTTTTCAGCCGCAAAATTAACCGTGTGCGCCCGCGCCATGTACGATGCCGCCAGCTTGCGGTTGCCTGCCTTGCTAAACAGCATCCGATAGTTAGTCAGGCTTGACAGTTTAATGTCCCAGACCACGTTTGTCGGGTCAACAGTCAAGTTGGCCGGCGCGTCAAACACATCGTACTGAAGAACGTCGTTAGCTTGGCCAAACTCTGCCAGCGCCTTGGACTCTTCATCTGTTGGGTTGTCGATGAACATTGCGCCGCGAAACTTGACCTGGGCGAACAGCTCAGTGATTGCCGCCAGCTTGGTTTCAGCGGTTAGCGTTTCAGCCGCCGCGCCTTGAGTCAGGAAGCCACCGGAGCCGGTAGTCAGCGCCAAGGTCTGGCCGATGAATGTTCCGGTGCCTAGGTCGCTTGCGAACGTGACGGTGCTGGATGCGCCGCTGGTGTCGCTTGTAATCACAACACGCTGATCACTGATTGACGCGGTTGCGCCGGTCAGTGCCGTGTCGATAACTTCCACAATGGCCGCCAGCGAGGTTGCGCCCTGGAAGTCCAGACCGGTCAGCGCTTCGGGTACGCCGTCCACGTCCACGGTTAGGGTTCCGTCTGCTACCTGTTGCAGGCCGCCGACTACGGATGCCTCAGATAGCTGTGCGCCGTTTAGGCTTGCCGATGTTGCCAGCAGGGTTTCTTCTGCACCGCGCCAATAGCCGATGACCAGGAAGCCACCCGCGTTGGTGGCGTTGGGTGACGTGCCAAAGAATGAAAGCGCGAAATCGTACGCTTTGCTCGCTGTCCCGAAGTCAGTTGCAACGCTGCCCGAGTCGGAATAGATCCGGTAGCGGCTCGCGGATGACAACGGGCCTTGTTGCTCGCTGGTCAGCATTGTGACCACGTTCGGGTTGTCTGCCATTGCCAATGCGCCGCTTTGCAGCAGGGTGACGGTGACGACGTTATTAATGCTCACACTCATGGCTCAAGCTCCAGGCCGATTTCAGTTCGTAATTCGATTTGTGCGGTGTCTATGCGTAGTGTATCAATATCTGCTGCCGTAGCGTACCTGACATTGAGGGTTAGCTCTTGCCGCTCGCCATACTGCTGGCTTGTGAGCATCTTAACGTCAGTTAGGCCCGATGCCTGATATACCCCAAGGCCCAACGCCTCTTGCAGGTCACGTGATGCCTGTGACTGTATCAGGAGCGCAAACCGTGTGGCCGTAGACCATGCCGCCGTGCCATAGAAAGACAGCGTAACCGGCGCTTGCCACTGTTGTTTAAAGCTCATGCGCTCTGTGTTGCCGTCGTACTTCTCACCGCTGGCTAATCGTTGCGCTGCGCCCAGTGAGTCCACACCGATATAGCCAATGTTGAAATCGTCAATGTCGTAGTTCTGGCGACCGATTCGGATTAGCTGCTCGTTGTAGCCTAGCAGGTCGCGCGCGAATAGGGCGGTTAGGCGCAGTGATTCGTTCATGTGGCCACCACCAATGGCCGCTTGGTTTCAGCCGCAACAACCTCAACATAACCATAGCCGCGCCATGGGCCACGGTCAGTCACCTTATAGTCGCGCCCGTCATGCTCTATCAGGTCGTCAATCTCGATACCTGAGCGGCTGTGAACCATGATGTACTCAAGCGACCAATCAATAGTGCCGGGGTTGATCTTTTCTTTGTCTGCCACCTGCACAACGCATAGTTGTGATCGCCCTGTAACGACTGTGACAGGCTCAAAGTCTACGGTAGACTCGGTTACGGTCTTGATAATCGTTGGCCGCTCCCAGTCTGTGAGGGCGTCGGATACGTCGAGGATGCTCATAAGCCGCGCACCACGTAAGTGATTGAGCCGCGCAAGATGCCTGTATCAATCAGCACCTGGCTGCTACCCTTAGCGTCTTTAGTCGCTTGCGTAATGTCCGGCCACTCACCATAACCGCGTGACGTGAACGCACCTTTAGAAATGTTTACGGCAACGGTGCCAATCAACCCTAGAGCCTGCTCTGACGACTTGCCACTCTCAAACACATCTGCAAATTGTTTGGCAATGGCTTTAGTTAGTTCGTCTTTTTTGGTCGTAAAAGGCACGCGCAAGAATGACCGACGCGGAACACCTGCGCCGTACTCGTGCCGTGCGCCTATGGTAGCCACTGCCTGCCCATCACCGTACACTTTGCCGCCTATCTTCTCGGCAGGCAGTCCGACAGCCACAAAACCACTACGGGCTTTCTCTAAGTTCTTTAGGTATGCCGCGGTGTTCTCTAGCATCTGTTGTGGGGTCAGGGTCATACGAACACCCCGCCCGCACTGCGAGACGTTAGCAGCAAGTACCTGGCCCCGTATCGCGTTTTATTCAGCCAGCCAATCCGCTCACTGGTTGCCGCGAACCCCTCGCTATACGACACAGACACGCTGCCCACGGATTTCGATTGAGTTGACTTTATGTTGCCGGTGCCCGACGTCGTCTCGCCCACGATCAAGTGAGCAATCAGATTTAGCACGATCTCTTTACCGCATGGCTCGTCATAATTGCCACCCCAATAACACGACCACAACGGCTCCAGAATCGGCACGTACTGATTTACAGTAATGGCGTCGAACTCGGGGAAGCGTGTCTTGAAGTCGTCAATAAGGGCCATCAGTTACACTCGCTCTAGCTTGCCGGAAGCAATGGCGTTCTTGATACGCTTGCCGTTATGCTCGTCTGCTTTGTCCGCCTCGGTCAGCGTGTACGTTGCACCATGCTGAACAATCTGCCCATACACTTTATGCCGGCGACCGGATATGTTTTTGATGCCGGTCGGTGCCGGTGCCGCCGGTGCCTTCTTGGGCATAGACTTGTGCTCTTTAAAATCGTCCATACGTCACTCCGTAAAGATTGCCAGCCCTGTGTTAGCGGCTGGCCACTGGCTTACAGGCCCGTTAGGATCTGTGCCGCGTCGTCTTCGATTACGTCCAGACCGGCTAGGCCGAAGTAGCTTTCAACGTAATACTTAAAGCCGCGCTGGTGTACGCTGGATACGTTCAGAGGAACCGGCAAACGGAACTGTACCGCCCGACGGTTGGAGCTAAACGCTACGGTTACGGACGATGCAGGGCTTCCGACTGCCGCCTCGGCTTTGGTTGTCAGGCCAAAGGTAACAGTCGGGAAGTTGGCGGCCAAGGCACGCAACACGCTCATCTCAGAGCCTGCACTGTTCAGGATCTTCACGGATGCAGTGTTGTATACCGATGCAGGCATAGTCACACGGTCGGCCATGTAGGTGTCAACGTTCAGCACGCCCGCCCACTGGCTAGTGATAAGCTGTGCGATTTCGTCGAACAATTCTTCGCCCGTTGATGCAGCGGCGGTCTTTACAGCGCTATTGCTGGTGAAGCCGGAGTAGTTCAGCAGGCCCGTGGTCTTCTGGCTGCCGTCGGTGCGAACCTGGCCCAAGTAACCGATGTCGTCAATTTCACGGTTGTACAGTTCAGCGTGACCTTCAAAGAACCGGCTTGGCAGGTTGATATTCTCAAGCTCTGCTTGCTTCAGTTCGATCTCGGACCAGTCAGATTCGGCTTCCTTGGTGAACACTGGGATGCTGTCGTCTTCGCCAGACAAGGTGATCTTGCCTGTGGTGTTGGTGTTGCTGCCGGACTCGCGGAAGCCGCCTTCAGTGCGCAGCTTCAGTTTGCGAATGCTAGTAGCATATCCGCCTTCGTTGTTAACCGCGATACCTTGATTCAGGAATGTCAGGCCCGCAAATTCTTGGGTAAAGATCTCGGCGCTTACGTGCTCCAAGTTCCTAGCAAGAATGATGCCGCCTTCGTCCTTGAAGTTCTTCTTCGCGTACGCGGCGGCAGCGTCGAAAGATTTGATCCCGTATAGGGATTGTACTCGCTTGATATCAGTCTTCATTGTCAATCCCCTTACAGAAACTTGTTGATGCGAACAAGCCAAACGCCAGCGGCCTTGGGCTCCCAAAACACTACGTCGCCCGCGCTTACGATGCCGGTGGCTACGTCGGCGTCGGTGGCCTTGCCTGCGTCTGCGCCGGTCGCGTTAACGAACTGTACAGCGTCATACTTGGCAGGGTCAGCGGCGTCGGTTACGGCAACAGTGGCAAAGCCAAAGTTGATAACTTCGGCTACCTGGTCGATCGCTTGCCCGCTGGTGCTATAGATGCCGGTGCCAATTTCGCCGGTGATCTTGCGGCGTGCAATGCCTGCGACAACTGGTGATGCGCTGCCGTCCATGTTGTCGATGCTGCCGGTGTCGTATTTGACGAAGCGGCCTTCAACTAGACCGTCCTCGAAAAGCTCGAAAGCCGATACGTTGTAAGGGCTTGCGGTAATGACTTCGCCCGGGCCAAGGTCCGGGTTATCTTGGAATACAGTGTTTGCAAAAGACATGGGTTATTTCTCCCCCAGAGTTTCGGAAATTCGAGACGCCAGGCCGGTGTCAGGCTTGGTGTCGCCAAAGGTTGAGTAGTCAGTGTTCGCCTTGCGCAGCAACTTGAACGCGACGGACAGCTCGGCATCTTCGAACTTGTCAGTGCTCTGGGTGGCCAGGGCGTCACGCATAACGGCGTTGGCGGTCTTGCCTGCGAAGTCATACTCAGCATCCACGAAGTTGCGGGCCTTGTTGACCACTTCGGCGTAGCGCTTTACTTCGCCTTTGACTGCACTGGCGACGGCATCTTTGAACTTGGAAGAGTCAGCAAAGTTTTCTTTATCGCCTTCTTTTTCCTCGTCCATCATTTCCTTTTCTTCGCCATCCATGTCTTCGCCTTCCATCTCCATCTCTGGTTCTTCGGCAGGCATGACGCCCTGCTCTTTAGCGTATGACATAATTTCCTGCATCGCTGGCATAAGCTTTACGAGCTGGTCAACTGGGACTTTACGGATAGCTTCGGGCAAGCCTGTGGCAATCTCCACGATCTGCTCCAGGCTAACCGAACCTTCAGCGTCGGTAAACGCCTTGATTAACTTCTTCGGCTTCATGGTGTCGCCCTCCTGGGGCTTTACGGGTGTATCAGGTTTGCGGTCAATGAAGCTGCACAATGGGCCACAACGGCCAGCACGTACAGCGGCAAGGTGATGGGGTGCGATGTTTATTTGCTCAAAGTCCCAACGGCTATGGGGCACCAAGTCGGCCTCATAGCCAAGGGACAGTTGGCGCTTTTTTTTCAATAGCAGTTGGAGCGTGTCGTTAACGGCCACTTTGTTCTGCACAGCAAGGCGTGAGTGTGTGGATTCGTCAAGTTGGTCAATGACTACGGATGACTCGACGCGGCTGCCTGAGTCAAGTGCAGGCCCTTCCATACTGACGTGTTCATCAGTGAGAGGAATGCCCGCCATGGCGTAAGCGGCGTTGGCGATGGTGGCCGGTGAGCGGTAGACAGTGAACACCTTGTCCAGAGGCTCAAGGCCAAGCTCAGCGCCAAGGTATTCAAGCACGCCATCGCGCACAGACACAGCCGTTCTGGCCGTCTCTGAATAGACAGCCAAATCAGCAAACTGTTTACGGATTGTTTCGGGCATTTCTTAGCCTTCTGGCATGTTTGTGTAATAGTAATGTTATGGCGTGCCGGTGTCAAATTGGTGCGGTTATTGCTCCATCTCGGGAATAATTAGCTCATAGTCGCAGCGGCATTGGTAGTCGGTGCCAGGCAATAGCGTCTTGCCGTCTCCTGAATCATAAAGACCTTCTGACAAAACAAACTCTTTGCCGTTACGGCTAGAGTGGCTGGGCCTTACGCGCTCATCTGCGGACGTGACCCACCGCGCCTTAGTGATGCCCAAATTCTGCGCCCTTGCCTTGCTGGTCAAGCTGTTGAACGTAGCAATCTGAGTACGCGCAATCATTTTCGCATGGCCCTTGCGCTGCTCTACCATCCCATCGAACTGGCTTAATATCTCCGGCAAGCCCTTGCCCTCTGCCATCTGCCTCAGCGTGTTACTCGTCCACATCTGCAACGTGTCGTCGCGCATCTTCTTTACCCACTGCTGGGTTTCGGCTTGAAAGGCGTTGATCTGGAACGTCAGCCCTTCGGTGGCCTCTAGTTCCTCACGGCTAATCCCCACGCTTGCAGACACGCGCCGGTAAAACTCTGACTGGTTGCGCCGGTTGACCTTGCCGGTGTACTTGTTGGTCATCTTGTCAAGACGCTTGCCATCGAACTGCTTTAATAGCTTGCGCTGTACACGTGCCGCCATGGCTAGAAACACTTTGGCAAAGTTACCGGATTGCTTGGCGTCCTTAATAGCCACTGAATCCGCGAACTTGGCAACCGTATCCTGATTCAACTCGCTGAATATCTGCGTCCGCCAGCGCTGTGCCATTTGGTCTACCATGTACTCAATGGCGTTACCGAACTGGCGGATCTCTGACTTGGGCGGCTCGGGCGCTTTGATAGTTGCGCCTTTGGGGGCGCTTACTTCACGCTTCACCGTCGCCACCCATCAACTGCTCAAGACTCATGCCGCCCTGCTCGGGCGTAGGCTCGGGGTCGTCGTCCGGCTTGCCAAACATGGTATCCCACGGATCATTATCGATCACGCCGTTGTCTTCCAAATACTTCTCGTAGTCCATGCCCATCTGCCACAAGATCAAAGCATTCTTGACCACCTCAGTCTCTTGCGCGATGCGGTCTTTGTCGGTCTGGCCCTGGTTCTCTTTAAACCACACGCGCCCGCGACCATGCATAGTCATCAGCCGGTTGATCTTGTCTAGCAGGTACTCGGATTGAAGCCCCTTGATCGTCTGCATGTCAACTTGCCTGTCACCTTCACCGCTGCCGTTTAAGCCCTTGGGTGGTTCACCTACTAGCGTGGACAGGGAAAGCCCCGTCACCATGGCTAGGCGGCGCAGGGTGATCATATCTGATTCGGCCAGGTTGCTTAATGACTGGGCGTGCACTTCGATCTCGTCTTCTTTGTCAACGATGCCCGCGCCGTAGATAGACCGCAGGTTTTCCAGTTGTGAGAAGTATTCCACCAGCTCAGTAGACTTGCGGTCTGCCAGTAGCTCTTTGAACCCGTCCACCTTGTAAAACAGTGTCGATGACTTCTCCAGAATGGCCGGTACTGCACGCTGAATCACTTGGTCGGATACCAGCTCATTGCGGATAAGCTCAAACTCAGATATGCCACCGAAAAAGTATTCAGGCGCGTCAAACTCCACCGGCTGCACATAGGTCATGTCGACCACACGGCTCGGGTGGATGGTGAACCCGCGCACGCTGTACGCTTGGGGCTTGTAATAGTTTGGGCTGGCCAGGTTGTACTCGATGCTCTGGACGTACACCATGTCGCCGCTGAACACTTGGTAATTGACCCGCGACCAGTCGTTGATTGTTGGCAATGGCTGGCTAAGATCCGCGCCAGGCTCTTGGATGACAATCAGCCCGCGACCGAATGACAGCATGAATTTGCACGCGTTTTTAACGTGCTGCTGCAAACGAGTTTCGTAATATTCTTTGTCGTTTGTGCTATCAAATTGCAGCGTGTCGTTCAGCGCAATGCCGGACTTGATGCGAATGATCTTGCTGCCTACGCCCGTTTTATAGATCGCCCGCAGCTCATCCCAGTCAACGCGGCTACTGGTCATGCGGTTGCTTGACTGGGCGTTGCGACGGTTGGCCAGCTTGTTGGTGAGGCTGGTGATGCCGTCTGCGAATCTGCGGGGGAAGCTGGGCATGTTATGTCCTATAGTAGATCGGCGTAACTTGGCCGCTGTTTTTCGATTAGCATATCAGATACGGCGTCCATCATCGGGTCAAGTGTATCATCGTGCGAAGCATTCGGAAAACTTGTTGCTTCGTTTAGTATATCAGACAACCACTCTGAGTCTTCTGGCAATACTACGTTTCCCGCCTGAACATGGGGTGCAGCATCCATAGCCCTAGACACCTTGTCTATGCTTCGGGGTATTCCGTCGACTGGAACCTTCTTCTGCTTTAGCTGCTGAATCAAGCCGGTTCCGCTTGCCTTGTCTTCTACCTTGAACTGCCTGAGCGTACCCATAATGCGAGGCTCTGCTTTGTGCTTATCCCAAAACGCCTTGGCAATTACTAGCAGCTCCGGTGCTTGCCACTTGCCGCGCACCATGTCGATCAGGTATATGCGCCCGTCTTCGCCCATGCCCCAGCACTGGAACACGCTGTAGTCGTTCTGTTCTTTGGTCTTCTGTGCGGTGTCTGCGTAGATGGCACGGTATTTGATTTTGGGCAGGACTTTATAATACTGCCACCACTCATCTTTGAATATGCCGCCGCCTATTGGGGCTGGTCGCTGTAGATATTGACCGGCAAACACGTAACCGTTGGTGTCGCGTATGCGGTGCAGCGTGTCTAGCCCGAACTGCTCAGGCCAGAATGACTTCTCATCCTCGGTAAGCGCTGGAATGTTTAGGTGCTCCCAGTCCTCGCCGTTGCCGCCGTCAAGTAGCCAGCCACTAAGGTCTGACTCGTGCAACCGCTGCATTATGACGATAATGGCAGTGTCACGGCTGTTCTTGCGGCTTTCCATTGTGGTGGCAAACCAGTCCAGCACGTTCTGCCGCATCGTTGGGCTGTTGGCTTCACCAGCCTTGTGAGGGTCATCAATGATAATCGCCCCGCCAAAGTCGGCACGCATCTTGCCCGCGCCATAGCCCGTAATTGTTCCTTCCGCGCCGGTAGCGTAGACGATGCCGCCTTGCGCCGTTCTAAACTCATCCTTGGCGCGTGAATCGCCAGACATTGACGTGTGCCCGAATACATCCAGATACCTCTCATGCTGCATGATAGCTCGAACGGCGTAAGCGTTGGCCGTGGCTAGGCGCTTTGAATAGCTGGCATGTATGAACTCGGAGTCTGGGAAGTTGCCCATGCACCAGGCAATGAAGTTGATTACCGCCAGCTCTGTCTTTCCTGATCGCGGTGGGACGTTAATAATTAACCGCTTACAGTCACCAATAACGACGCGCTCAAGGGCATTGCATATTGCATCTTGGTGCCAGTTTCGCTTTATGTCTGTGCCCTTGCGCGCCTGGAACATTGTTCGAGTAAAAGTTAGTAGGTCGGTCCTGTTCTCTGCTACATCACTTGGGGTCATGCTTGGCACGCAATGCGGCTAGAACGGCGGCTCCGTGGTCTTTTGGGGTCATGCTTGCGTCTGAGCTTGTGTGGTCTATATCGTGTTTATCCTTCCACTCTTCTTGGCTACGGTTCTTTACGCCAAAGATTGCAGCGCTGGCATTACCTTCTCCGGTAGACGCAACTTGCATCAATGTCTTCTCCCACCAGTACGCTCCAGACGCTTGAGCGGCCTTTATGGCTTCCGAAAACTGATCGTGTTCGTCCATCCATTTATAAACTGTAGACAGTGAAACTCCAATATTTCCGGCAAAGGCTTTGGTGCTAAACCCCTTTGACATAAACTCATGAGCTTCGTCACAAAACTTAGGGTCATACTTTGTCGGCCTTCCTCCCGGATTTTTAGAATCACCCATTGTTTTCTCTTTATATCAGATGCGTTTGATTATTTGATTTTACCATATTTTCTTTAGCCCACATTGGCCTTATGTTCGTCATGTGACTAAGATCATACACCTCTTGCTCTGTTTTTGCTGAAGAAATGGGCATTATGTGGTCAAGCTGCCACAAGTCTCTATTATCCCACGTCATCCCCTTTAAAAACTGCCTTTCTAGGTGGTCTTTAAATTGCACTGCTGTGCAGCCAAGGGCTTCTAAAGTTTTCATGCTCTTTAGATATCCATTGTGCTTTAGAGCGTTTCTCATTAACACGCCAAGCCTGTGAGCCATAGCGTAAACGGGATCTTCTCTCATGCGCTTTTTTTTGTAAACTCTCCTTACTTGCGCAATATCTTCTTTTTTATCTTTTTGCCTTTCCAGTATAGAGTCTCTGTTTTTATCGTAATATGACGCTAGATAATCAGCTATCTTTTCGCTGTTCTTTTCGCTGTAAGCCTTGACGGTAATGGCTATTTTTTCTTTATTTTCTGCCCTGTATTTTTTAATGTATGCCTCGTGCTTCTTCTTGTTGTTTTCTCTATACCGCTTTTGGCAAGCCTTGCATTTGTTTTGCAGGCCGTCACTGGCTGCTTTTTGTTTGGCATATTCAGGTAAAGGTTTTTCTGTGCTGCATAGGTTACATATTTTCATAGCTATCACCGTTTAGCTTCACCGAAAAGGGTTTGCGGAAACAACTCGGTGAAGTCGCTTGTCGGCTGGCCAGCCTATCCGCCCGTTCATTATAGCATAAAAAAAACCCTCACTAGGAGGGCGAAGCCTGGTTTGCAATTGCGCGTATCCAGAAAGCGCATCCACTTATGTTGCCGGTGGCCGGCTGAAAAAATGTGGCGGCCGGTGCTGAAATCCGGCTTGCGGAAGGTCTTCTACGGTTGTTCTTGGTCTGCCTACTGGTCGTTTTTCCATACACCAATTATACACCATCACACAAAAAAAAGACTACCCGGAGGTAGCCAAGTCCGGTTAATGATACGCACACCCGGAAAGCGCATCCGCGTACATCGCCCACGGCAGGCTGTGAGATAAGGCCCGCCAGAGTGAGCATGTGGCGACCGGGTAACTCCCAATCCGTCCAGAGGCTTGGCGGGGTAGTAAAGAACCCCTCAGCAAGCTTGCGCAGGATCAGGGCCGTGTTAGAACTACTGTACCACCATTAACTTTTAAGCGTAAAGCCAATTGACAGAATAACATCAGCCACCACGCCCATATCAGTCTCGCCCCTTAGCTGGTTTAGGGTTTTTACTAACTGGGTGCGGTCGATCTGGGCTTGGCTGCGGATTGGGCGGAAATTTACTTGGCTCCGGTGATACGACTTGAATTCGCCGTCTACAGTCTCAATCACGACACTCCCTGAAGATTTAATGCCCACAAAGCAAACAGTTCTCGGCTTCTGTGCGGCTATCACCACCTCGCACTCCGTGCCCACTGGCGGGAAGCCAATGCCGTCCCATGCCGTAATGGCTGGTTCTACGGGGCGTGGTGTGTAGCGGTCTTCCGCTAGATCATGGATTTCGCCCTCATAATTCCAGCGCCCGTAGCACCAAAAATATAGATGCTTGCACCATACAGCGCCCCTAATATCCCAATGCGTTGCGCCTTCCGGTGCTTCTCTCCAATCTGGCTTGCTCATATCGTTCTCCAATGCCCTGTGCGGGCCTTCTAGTCGTGTTGGTAGGGTAGCTTAGGTTAATCGGTGTTCGTGGCCTGCGTGGCTTCTGCTGACCACTGAACTGCCATAGCATCCGCAATGCCCTGATACGTCTCGCTTCGGATCTTCCAGCGGTCTGGGCTTGGTGGCAACTTCCAGATCCTTTGCTCTCTCCCGTCAACAATGTTTGTTGGCACAAGATTGGGAAGCCTGTGCAGCCACAGCCCGGTTTTCTTAGTTTCGCCGTGGCCAAACTGCCAGGGCTGAATGTACTGGCTTGCTTTCATAGGCAGCACGCCAACTGGGTTCTCCATTGCAACCATCGACGCGTGCTTCTTTGCCTCTGCCCACAGCGCCATAGTCCAGGCGATAGAATCAATCCGATCTTGGTGCTTCGGCATACCTTTGCCGTACCAGCGAATGCCAGATACAGCCAGCGCCGTGCAAGGGGGGTGCATAATAATTAAATCCCAGCCTAGCTTTATTACGTCTAGGCAATCTCCAATGATGTGATTCGGGCTGTTGTCGTCAGACGGAAGCAGGTCACACGATGTAACGTCATGCCCTAAGGATCGAAACGCCTCGCGTACTTTGCCGCTATATTCGCAAGCCACTAAAATTAGCATTTTGTTTTCTCCTTGTTGCCATGCGTGGCTTGCTGGGCTATCTCTCTTCGCAGAATATACCGCATTCGAAATCCATATCTTTCATGGGTCGGCCTTTTGCTTCTGCGTCTAGTTCATCTAAAAATATTCGCTCGCCTTTGACTCTTACTAGTCTTGCGCCAATTCTGCGAGATTGCTCTGCCCTGGCTGCAAACACATCAGGGTCTTGCTTACGAACATGGTTCCAGTAAGTTGGGCTTGACGCTTTTACGCACCCAACACAATTGGCGTTTGGATATCCGCGCTCATAAATCGCAGGGATTTTTACGCCCGCTTCAAAAAGCCTATTGAAACATTCGCCCTTCGTGATTTCTTGATCGACCAAAACGCCCAGTAAGTTTTCCTTTTCTGTCTTCTTAAAATTAACGTGCCGGTGCTTTTCTTCTGACGTAAATCCAAGAACGTGCCAATCAACATGGTTTTTGCTTTCCCATTTCTGCCTGGCGCGTTTTTTTAGTTCTACCGTACACGGGGCTCCGGCATTACCTGCCATGTACGCTTTTTTATCCCAGACTGACACCGCTGACGCATCTGGAAACGACTCGTTAATAACTGACTCAATTTTGACGCCTAGCCATTTCTCCACGTCTTTTAAAAACCTTTGGTTGTCGGCGTCTTCCTCGGCTACCGGGTTGTTTAATATTCTGACCGTGCAAATGTCACCGTACAGTCTGACGGTTTCCGCCGCTGCAATTGCACTGGCGGCACCGCATGAAAACCATACGGCAATGGTGTCTCCTAATTTTGGCATAATATTATTCACAAATTCACTCCTTGTTGCCATGCGCTTCCTGCACCTCACAATCTGCACAATGGCCGTGCTGGTCTATTAAGTCCTCTTCGTGCCAGCTTGTAACGGTGGCTTGGCGGGATGGGAAGGACGCTTTGACTTTCTCTTGCCTTGGCGCGTACATGGTGATTTCCTTTTTGTGGTTTGTGTTGATGCGTTAATATTAACACAAGTGGGGGATGTTGCAAGCAAAAAGTGCTTAGTAGTGCTTAGTAAATTCTACTATTCACGAATAAAAATCATTCGTATTTTAAGGTATTGTTTTATATATATATTATTACCAGATATATATAGAGGATAGTGGATAGAGAGGATAGTAGAGACAAAAAAAAAGACCTCTAAAAAGTTGCCTTTTTAAAAGTCTTTCTCTGTAATCTTACTAAGCACTATCCACACTGTTAACTTATTGATTACTTTGGGTTTAGTGCTTAGTAAAAGCCTACTATCCACTCACTATCCACACTAAGCACTCGCCTTAAAACCCCTTGATAACCAACACAGTACAGCGTTTTCACTTTGGTGCAAAGTACCTAACCACTTTCTTTTTGCTGTAAGGATGAACAGACTCTTCAGCCCTTAGCATTCCCTTTTCCGACATCTTTAAAAGCAACTCCTCAAGCTGCTTTTTAGGCGTCCCGCGCATTCTGTTAGACAAAACGCCCAGAGTTTCGCCGTGGTCACTGTCTACCAGTGACAAAACCTTAGCCGCCAACCCGTCAGACTCTTCTGGTTTTTCGCAGGAATAGGCCAGCTTGATCTTCCTATCCACATCCTTCATGGCCAAAGCGAACGCCCACTTAACATGCTCAGTGGTTCTTATGCCGCCAGGCAGTGCCAGAATCAAAGACACCTTGGCCGCAAGCTCATAGCCTCGCCTGGGTATCGCTTCCAAACCTGTATTGCCCTTGTGTTCGTCAGCAAGCGCGTGGAATGTTTCGTACACCTTCTCTAAGAGATCCACGGCTTCCGGCTCAGTAGGTACAACGGTTTTTGACCCTGCAAAGCCAACGCGCCCGCCAGTATCCAAAACGTCAAACACGCCCGGCGCGTAAAGGTTGCGTATGGAGTTTTCCAGCGCCTCGCTCATGGCTTGCTTTTTAAACTTCTTTTTGCGTTTCGGATTTGTTTCTAGGTCATCAAAGATCATGGCCCGCGCCATAAAGCCGTTTGTGGCCTGCTCAAAGCTCATGGATTCGTTAAAGGTGACTGGCGTGGTGTAACCCAAAATGGTCAAGTAGGGGCTATCTAAGCCGTCGTCAATCTTATCTAGCGATTCCCTGTGCTGTTCGCGTAACTCTTCCAGCTTGCCAAGTTTCACATCATGGCTGCTGTCTTTAGGAAGGTCGTTTATTTTCTTTTCAACCTTGGCTAAGTCGCGCCCAATGGTTTCCCGGATCTCTTCTTTAAGGTCGCCTGTGATGGGCAAGTATCCATTCGCTTTTGAGTAAACAGACATAACCAGGCCAATAATGCCCTCAAGATAAGACGCGCCACCGCGTTTGCTGGCGTTTTGCAGCTTTCTAAGTACAAGGCCCAGCTCGTCGACGCTGTAAAATGCGGCTTGGTGGCGTAGAAGGTTGCGCATAAGCTCCTGTTCAGACTTGAACCCGCCGTGGACTGCCCCTTGTGTCGACGCTGCCCGCATAATCTTCAGGTATGCTTGCTGTACTGCCTCCTTGCCTGTTCCTGAGCCAGCTACACAGAACGCTATGATGTTTGCGCTCATGTCGTCAAGCTCATCTATGAAGCGCATTCCAGCGAGTCCTGAGACGGCGCACAGGGCAGCGGCAACGGCCAGGTTTTCACGAGGGTAAAGGCATTGGCTGTTTATCCATGCGGTAAGATCCCCGATGTATCCAGGTGGGCGCTTTAGGTCTATGCCGGTTGTATCCAGGTCGGCAGGCAATGGCTCGCCCTTGTACTCAAACGTCACATCTTCTGTATATCCGCCTTCTCTGGCGTGATGCAGTAACGTACCGTAACCAGCCGGGTTTAATGTTTTCCCGAAGCTGTGCCAATGGCGCGCCAAAGGCTCATGGCCAGGGTAGTCTTCGCCCGTTGCGCTCCACTCATCCCAAAGGTTTAAGCCTGCCCCGCCTGTGCAATGGTGGGTTGCCATGCCAATCTTTACCCATGTCTCATAGTTGGTATTTGGTGAAATAAACGTAAGCAACAAAGCAACCTGAGCCTGATCAACGTCGACTTCACCGCCGTCTGTTGTAACCCTGTGAAACTTTGGCTTACGTAGCAGCTCTATAAGATCATCAGGTGCCGGTTGCACATCTTGAGGAAAACCCTTAACCGTTTCATAGTCAGCGCCGCTTGCGTGGCTGGATCCTGCCCCCACAACAAATCCTGAAGATTTTAAGTCCACCCCTGGGTAGGCGTCTAAATTCTGAGACAAAGATACGCTTTCAGTCATCATAAAATAATGGTGTTGGCTTCCGCCGCCTGAGCCTGTATTGACTACAAATTTAGAATCCGCGCATCCCGGAATGTCTTCACACAACTTCTTAAACGAATCAACCCCGCCGTTTCGTGCGTCTACGTCAATTACCAGGAAGCCAGCGCAAAGTACGCCAAAGCCCGTGTCAAAGTGGCCAAGCTGGTCAAAGGTGTCTATCTGCTCGTCTGACCAGTGGGGTACGCTCTGCCAGTTACTAATCACAGGATGCTTAAAAAGCGCCTTGCAGTTTTTATCACCGCAATCGCAGGCTCCTTTAGTGACGCCGTTTAGCCCGAAGACTCGAAAGCCGCCTTCTATGTAGTCATGAATTTCACTGATCATTTTCAGGCTCCGCCTTTAGCTTTCCACCGCTCTTTACCTCAAGTTCGTACTGGCGCGGCATGGGCGGAAACTTTCCCCACCGGTATATGACGTGCGGCCAAATGTCGATTGCAGTTGCCAGCCCTTTAATACCACCAAAATGATGCTTAGCTTCGTCGGTCGTCATGATTTTTAATCCTAAGTGTTCGTGTTCGGTGTTGACATAGTAACCGCAACGGCATAATCTAGCAACCGTCATAACGACAAACACCCAATGAGGCGAAACAAGATGAGCTATTTAGAGAAGGCAAAAAAAGCAGAACCGCAAGCGCCGGTTTTGACAATCGTAGGTTTCCCAGGCGTCGGCAAATCTACCATTGCCGCACTGTTTCCGGCTCCTATTTTCATTCAGGCAGAGAACGCTTCTACTGTTTTTGAGACATGGGCAGAGGATAAGCAGCCGCAGTTTTTCCCAGAAATTCCAGCGCCCAACCTTAAGCGTAAAATTCGACCTAGCGAGGTTATTATTGATCAGTTGCGGGAGCTAATCACCGCTGATCACTCTTTCAAAACCGTTGTGATTGACACAATAACATCCATGAACTCGCTGTTTGAGTCGGAAGTGGTTGAGTTTGACCCGCAAGGCGCTGACAACATTGGCGAAGCTGCAGGCGGTTTCCACAAAGGATTCTTGGTAGTTGCCGGAATACACGTAAAGATTCGCCAGGCTTGTGAGCACCTACGCCGCAAGGGCATTACCGTTGTTTTCTTGTCGCATACCGGCGTCGTCAAAATGAAGAACCGGCCAGAGGCGGGAGAGTACACCGCCTATAGCATGGACATGCCAGAAAAATCTCGTCAGATATATATCAGCTCAAGTGACGCGGTTTTGTACCTTAAGGCCCGCGAGTTTGTTATGGGTCATGAGCAAAACAAAAAGGGCCAAACCACAAAGTATGGGCGCGTTACCAACACTGGCGAGCGCGTTTTGATTACTAGTAGCGACGGCACTATCGGTTATGTTGACGCAAAAAACCGTTACAGCCTGCCCGAAGAGGTTGACGTAGAAAAAGAGCAAAACCCATTGCTGGCTTTAATCCCGTTTTTTAATGGCGGCAAAACCGCACCCGCAATCAATGAGGAAGTTTAATTATGTCATTCTGGAATCTTAACGACGGATCATCAGTAGAAAACAACGGCGCGTTTGAAATGGGCGGCGGTGACATTGAGCCAATCCCAGGCAACACAGGATGTATTGCAGCCATAGAGGAAGCTAAATGGGACGAATACAACGAAGACCGATTTATCAGCCTTAAATGGCGCGTAATGAAGCCGGACGAATTTGCCAAGCGCGTGATCTTTCAAAAGGTAAAAGTGTTCGGCACCAGCCGCGACAAAGACTCGCAAGCAACCGCAGACAAAGCCAAGCGAATGCTGGCCGCAGTTGATCAGAACGCTGGCGGTAAGCTTATGAAAGTACAAGGTGAGCCAAGCGACACAGATCTTATGACCGCACTGGTAGGCAAGGTTATGGCTATCAAGGTTCAGATCTGGGAGCTGGACAAAGACGACAACGGTCAAGTGATCCCGAAAGAAGACCGCAAGCGCGGCAACTGGGTCAGTGCTGTGTCGCCTGCCAAGGGTGCTGCGGCCAAGGCAGCTAAAGAAGCGCCGAAAGCTAAAGAGCCTGAGCCGGAAGAAGTTGACGACATCGACGACGACGTACCTTTCTGATATAAATCAATAACTTAGGGGCGCTTGCGCCCCAACCCTACCCAATGAGGAATAGCAAAATGGAACAGCGATCCGAAGAATGGTTTAAAGCCCGCAAAGGAAAATTGACAGGCTCAAACATTGGCGCAGCTTTGGGCGTCAATCCATGGAAGACGCCAGAAGATTTAATCCGCCAGATGGTGCGCGAGTATCACGGCGCAGAATCTGAGTTTGCCGGAAACATAGCGACGGAATACGGAACATTACATGAGCCGCTTGCGACAATGGATTACATGTCTTTAAGCGGAAACATGGTTGATGATGCCGGCTTACACGTTCATCCCATCCATGACTGGCTAGGCGCAAGCCCTGACGGGTTTGTTGATGATTGCGGAGTTGTCGAGGTGAAATGCCCGTTTGGACAGCGCAATAAAAACCCGCCAGAATTTAAAACCTGCGCAGAACAGCCTCACTACTTTGCTCAGGTACAAATGGAAATGGCGTGTACGGGCCGCCAGTGGTGCGATTTTTACCAGTGGGCAAAACACGGCGATAGCCTTGAGCGTATTGATTATGACCCCAAATGGTTTAGTGACAACTTGCCCGTTTTACTGGAATTTTATGATCGTTACGTAATCGCACTGGAAAACCCTGAACACCTCGAAGACAAGCACAAAGAAATTAACACAGTCACGGCGCAAAGTTTGTTGGATGAATACGACCAATTAAGCGCAACGATTGACGACTCAACAGCGCGCAAAAAAGAAGTTCTTTCTGAAATCGTAAAGATCTGCAAAGAAAGAAACTCTTTAGTTTGCGGAAGAAAGCTAACGTTGGTTGAGCGCAAAGGATCCATTGCTTACGCGAAAGTGGTTAAAGAACACCTGAAAGACTTAGATTTAAAGCCGTACACCGGGAAGCCTAGCGAGTATTGGAAGCTTTCCTGATATAATGGTTCTGCGCGGATAGGTTTGCTCCCGAAAGCCAGCTAGTCACTGGTTTCCGCGCCACCCTTCGACTCCCTTGGACTGAGGTGCCAAAGTGAAATTACGCCCCTATCAACAAGCGGCTGTCGACGCCGCAACTCAGTGGATGAGAAAATGTATAATGCCCGGGTTGCTTGAGCTGGCCACTGGCGCTGGAAAGTCTTTTATCTGCGCAGCAATTGCCCACTGGGTACATCAAACAAGCGGGAAACGCGTGCTTTGCCTACAACCATCCAGGGAGCTTTGCGAACAGAACCACGAAAAATATTTGCTTACCGGTAACAACGCCAGCATATTCAGCGCGGCTGCCGGTTCAAAGTGCATGCGTTACCCCGTTGTTTATGCCACCCCTGGCACTGTAAAAAACAGCTTAAGCCGGTTTGGTGATCAGTTTGGCGCGGTGATATTAGACGAAGCACACACCAACACGCCTACCATCCGAATGATTATTGACAGAATGCGCGAAGCCAACCCCAAGCTTCGCGTAATAGGAATGACCGGGACGCCTTACCGTTTAGGTTCCGGCTACATTTACCAGTACAATCCTGACGGGTCATTCGTGCCAGAGGATGAGGCTCGAGAGCCCTATTTCAACAAGCTGCTTTATCGAATACAGACCCGAGTATTGCTTGATCAGGGATTTCTAACGCCAGCCCATGCAGACCCTGACATTGCCGCGAGCTATGACGCTTCTGGGATGCAGTTAAATAGCCGAGGCCAGTTTGACGCCAGAGAAATAGAGCAAGTCTTCGAGGGGCGCGGGCGGTTGACCACTGAAATAATAGCGGACGTTGTGCGCCATTCAACAGGCAGGAGCGGCGTTATGATCTTTGCCGCTACGGTTGCCCACGCTAAAGAGTGTATGGAGTCGTTGCCTCCTGAAAACAGCCGCATGCTTGGCGGTGACGTGAACATGGGCAAGGCAGACCGGGAGCGCTTGGTTAGTGACTTCAAAGCGGATATTTTCAAGTACGTTGTGAGCGTCGGCACCTTGACGACTGGCTTTGATGCTACCCATGTGTCAGTTATTGCCGTGCTTCGCGCCACTGAATCGCCAGGCATGCTGCAACAGATAATAGGCCGGGGACTGAGGCTAGACGACCGCAAAGAGGATTGCTTGGTTCTGGACTATGCCGAAAACATAGACCGGCACGGGCTGCATACGGATCTGTTTTCGCCAGATATAAAGGTGAAGGGCAAGGACGGAGAGGGCGCTACCCTAGAGGCTGAGTGCCCGGAGTGCTATTACCAGAATGACTTTTCAGCCCGCCCAAACTTTGACGGATTCAGGATTGACGAAAACGGGTATTTTCTCGACCTAACCGGAAAGCGGATAGAAACAGATCATGGCCCTATGCCCGCCCATTTCGGGAGGCGATGCACGGGGCAGGTTAAGTCACTGACAGAGCGCGGTGTGTACGAGCGCTGTGATTACCGATGGACGTGCAAGGAATGCCCTGAGTGTGACGAGCCGAACGATATAGCGGCAAGGTTCTGCTCATCGTGCAAATGTGAAATTGTAGACCCGAATGAAAAATTGAGGCGCGACTTTCACAAGATCAAGAAAGACCCGTTTTCTGTAAGCACGGACGCCGTTCTTGAATGGGATGCGCAAAAAAGCGTAAGCGCTGCCGGGAATGAAACCCTGCTGTGTCACTATAAAACCGAATACCGAAAGTTTAAGGTTTGGTATATGCAAGATAGCAGAGCGAAGACAGCGGTTGAGGGATGGGAGAGTTTAAACAAAGCGGTCTATAAGGGGCATATCGCTCCTGATATAGATACCTTTTTACAGCACATAAACAAGGGTTCACCGCCGAGAACGGTCACTTATTATCGAGACAAGAAAAGCGACTTCACCAGAGTAGTTGCCCACAACCTACCACCAGACAGGGTGCCAGGATGAAGTTTCCTGAATGGCTTAAAGTGTACGGCGATCAGTCTTTTCGCGGGGACTGCCCACAAGAAAGCGCCGAGCAAATCACTTTCTTCAGAAAGCTACGCGATGAATACCCGGATAGCTACGGGCGGTTGGCAGTGCACCCAAAAAACGAAGCCAAACGAAGCGGCAAACAGTTTAATCAGTTGAGCAAAGATAAGGCGATGGGTCTTTCACCGGGGGCTAGCGACATAATCGTACCGCTAGGATTTGCGTGTGAGATGAAGCGCCATGATCACACAAAGAGCAAATGGCAACCGGGCCAGATTGAATACCTCAAGGCCGTACACGATGCCGGCGGTTTTGCTTGTGTTGCCTTGGGTTGGGAAGCCGCTATGGAGGCGCTAGAAGATTGGATAAGCCAACGGACTTAATCAGCCAGGTAATGGCTGGCACGGCAGACTATAACTTTTTGCCCAAAGCCTTGCAGTCTGCCATACGCTTGCCCATCTACTACCGCGCCTGCGCAGTGCTAGCAGAGCCTACCAGGGCAGCAAGGCGGGCCAAGCTGGACGCAGAGCCGGAAAGTGTCAGGGCGCTAGTAGAAGCCGAAGCGCTTCGTTTGCATAAACTACGCCCCAAGGGTTTACAATAACGCACCGCTGGTTTATTGTTAACGCACGAATAACGAAAAGGAGAAGTGAGATGAGTATACGCGAAGAGATGGAAGAATTAAGGCACCCAAGAGATAAAGCCGCCCGCGATGAGCTAGAAGATCCGTTCAGCAGCCCAGAAGAAGACGAAGCCTGGAAAGCCGCAGAGAAGCGCATGCATGCCATTGGACATAACGGCGGCACAGGTGAGCATTACGAATCACCCGCAAGCAAGTACCATGTGCAGATCAAAGGCCAGTGGGTTGACGTGTACGACATCCTGACAGCCTACAGCGTGACCAATCCAGCCGACGCACACGCTATCAAAAAGATGCTATGCCCTGGCCAGCGAGGCGCTAAGGACGGCATTCAAGACAGGCGCGAGGCTATTGTAAGTTTGCAGCGGGCTATTGAATTGGATGGTGGCGTGTGAGCGATTACCAGTCATTCATTGAGCAAAAGTCATTCCGGCATGTAGAAGCCGGTTTTTCTTGCCCCGAAGTGTTGCCATACCCGCTTTTTGACTATCAAGAGCCATTGGTAAGATGGGCATGCAAGCGCGGCAAGGCGGCACTGTTTGCAGATACGGGCCTTGGAAAAACCATCATGCAGCTGGCATGGGCTGACCAAGTGGCTAAGCATACGGGCGGGCCTGTCATTATCTTGGCACCGCTGGCGGTGTCATTGCAGACAATAGACGAAGGCAAGAAATACGGCATACACGTCGAGAAGGCCAATCCCGGCGCGGCGTTTTTTGGCCCCAACATTGTCATCACAAATTATGAGCAGATTCACAAGTTTGACCCCGACGTGTTTCAGGGAATTGTTATAGACGAATCCAGCATTTTAAAAGGAATGCAGGGCAAGCGCCGGCAAGAAATTACAGATTTCGGGATGTCTATTAAATACCGGCTCAGTTGCACTGCAACGCCCAGCCCTAACGATTTCATGGAGCTTGGTACACAGGCTGAATTTTTGGGCATCATGTCGCAGATTGAAATGCTGGCTATGTTCTTCATCCACGACGGCGGGGACGTTTCAAAGTGGCGGCTAAAAGGCCACGGCCAGAGCCGTTTCTTTGAATGGATGGCAACGTGGGCAGCGGTTATCAGAAGCCCGACTGATCTTGGATTTGACGGATCGCGCCATGTGCTGCCGAAACTTCACTACCACTCACACGTTGTCGAGACTACGCCGGAAGATGCTCTATTTGTTGAGCCTGCTCAGGGTTTGCAAGACCGCAACAAGGCACGCAAAGACTCAGTAGATGCCCGCGTAGCCGTAGCGGCTGAACTGGCAAACAGCATGGAAGGCCAGGTTCTTATCTGGTGCAACTTGAACGACGAATCAGAGCGACTGACAAAATCCATTACCGATGCAGTAGAGGTAAAGGGGAGCGATAAGCCAGACCATAAGGCAGATTCACTGGTCGGCTTTGCTAGAAGTGACGTGCGGGTCATGGTCTCTAAGCCAAAAATCGCCGGGTTCGGAATGAACTTCCAGAACTGCCATCAGATGATATTTGTGGGCCTTTCCGATTCATGGGAGGCGTACTACCAGGCAATACGCAGGTGCTGGCGGTTCGGGCAATTGGATGAAGTTCAAGTCCACGTTGTAAGCGCAGACACCGAGGGCGCGGTCATTGAGAACATACAGAAGAAAGACAAAAACAATCAGGAGCTAGGCGCATCAATGGTTGAGCACATGAAGACCATGATGGATAAAGAGATATTCAGCGCTGCAACCAAAAAAACAGAATACGAAGCAAACATAAAAATGGAGAATCCAGAATGGCTAATGTAATAGATCAGGTAATGAACGAAAACTACGCAGTCTACCACGCGGATACCGTAGAAATGGCCGCAGGTTTACCGGATGACTCGGTACACTTCTCAATATTCAGCCCGCCGTTTGAGTCGCTGTACACTTACAGCAACAGCGACAGGGACATGGGCAACAGCAAAGACAGCGGCGAGTTTTGGCAGCAGTATCTATACCTGATTCGCGAGCAATTCCGAGTAATGAAGCCAGGGCGCATCGTTGCTATTCACTGCATGAACTTGCCAACCAGCAAGCAGAACGATGGCTTTATCGGCATCCGTGACTTTCGCGGCGAGATCATCCGTGAGTACCAGAACGCAGGTTTTATCTACCATTCCGAAGTCGTTATCTGGAAAGATCCCGTAGTGGCCATGCAGCGCACAAAAGCACTGGGATTGCTGCACAAGACAATAAAGAAAGACAGCGCCATGAGCCGCATGGGTATTCCTGACAGCATGGTCATGATGCGCAAGCCCGGTGCTAACTCTGAGCCTGTTAGTGGTGCGTTTAAATACTACGTTGGCACTGAGCCCGCGCCGGGCTTTAAGCGGCACGTGTGGGACGATGATCGCGAGGGATGGAAGGTTCAGGATGACAGCCACAATACTAGCGTTGACGTATGGCAGAGGTACGCCAGCCCGGTTTGGTCTGATATCAATCAAACAGACACGCTGAACTTCCGCGAGGGCCGAGACAGCGACGACGAGCGCCATATCTGCCCGCTACAGCTTGATGTTATTCAGAGGTGCTTGCAGCTTTGGAGCAACCCTGGCGAGATTGTATGGAGCCCGT
>Ga0306910_1000279_pt1 | contig 28583 bp, 21 predicted proteins | sample AntRauMFilla2698_FD_190438 | JGI IMG/M metagenome (GOLD analysis project Ga0306910, IMG submission 190438) | Saline lake microbial communities from Rauer Islands, Antarctica - Metagenome Filla 2 #698 (v2) (version 2) | ecosystem: Environmental > Aquatic > Non-marine Saline and Alkaline > Saline ... | reverse complement strand
CAAGCTTTCGCAAAAGGTCCCAAGCTTTCGCAAAAGGTCCCAAGCTTTCCCAAAAGGTCCCAAGCTTTCCCAAAAGGTCCCAAGCTTTCCCAAAAGGTCCCAAGCTTTCCCCAAAGGTCCCAAGCTTTCGCAAAAGGTCCCAAGCTTTCCCAAAAGGTCCCAAGCTTTCCCAAAAGGTCCCAAGCTTTCCCAAAAGGTCCCAAGCTTTCCCCAAAGGTCCCAAGCTTTCGCAAAAGGTCCCAAAGGTCCCAAGCTTTCCCAAAAGGTCCCAAGCTTTCGCAAAAGGTCCCATTTTTGACGTTTTACCCACAAACTCGAGAGATGACTCCTTCCATCGATTTCGCAAACATAGAATAAACGCTTCGGACGAGCTTCGTACTTGTCACTCTTCCTCGTCGTCGTCCTCCACGTCAAAGGCATCCATGAGTTGGTCGAACTGCTCGTCCGTGTACGTGCTGGGGGGTGGAGCGGGGGGGCTCTTCGCCGCGCTGGAAGTGGACGACCCCCGCGAAAGGAAGGACAGCACGCTGGACTTCTTTTGAAGCGCTGAGTGCTCGCTGATGGCGCGGCTGCACGCCCTCAACATACTGTCAATGGGCACCCACCTCTTGTGAAACATCAACAGCAGCTGCAGGATGGGGGAGATCTGCTTGAGGTAGTGGTGCAGGTCAACTTGCAGGCCGTGACGCTTGACGTGGTTCACGGGCTCCCCCCTGGTGTACTGCATACCGCTCCCCTTCACGACCACGTACGTGAGTCTGCTTCCGGGGGGCGGGTACTCACCGGTACGCCTCCTGATCTTGTCGGCCAGCTGCACCTGAATGAGGTTGCTACCGTCGCCCTTGTACTCGTCCCGCGCCTTGAGGCAGCAAGACACGGTCAGTTTCTCGATGGGGACGCGCCCGCTCGACAGTCTGGCCAAGTGTGCGCTCACGTACGATTGCAGGTCGTCGCGGTGGCCCCTAATCAACATGGTCAGCAGCGGGCCGCAAACGTCGCGCACCCAGTCGCACCGGTCCCTCTTGATGAAAGGGATGCCTGATATCTTGATCTTCTTGGCCTCCACCGGCCCCTCCCATATGAGGCTCGCGTAGCACTTCCCCCTGTCCGACTGCCATAGCGGGGAGCCCGCGCACTCGTTCTCCATGTCGTGCGGGGGCGGGTACAGGCCAGTCAGCTCTTCGGCGATGGCGTTGAACTTGGGCCAGTACACCTGCATGTACCGCTGGGTCTCGGTGTCCTTGGGGCCGTCAGGAACGTGCAGGTGCGGTACCTGCACCATGACCGAGTCCGTGTCACCGTACACAACCGCCGCCTTGTGGTAGCGGATGCAGTACCACCTGGCGAGACGTAGCATCCACCTCCCGACGGACGTGATGGACCCCATCAGGGCTTGGCACGGCATCTTCCCGTTCCTCTCCACGCCGGTGAAGCCGAACAGGGCGTTCTGCACCAGCTTCGAGCCCAGCTGCTGCTTGTTGTAGTTGACCTCGTCCGTCATGGCCGCCCTCAGCCGCCTGAGGTCCTCCAGGCGGCCGTCCCTCTTCTCCATCTCGGACTGCACCTGTGTGGTCGTGATGTCGGCGGGCAGCCCAAGTGACTTGCGGATGCGGTCGATCTCCTTGCGGGCACCCTTTTCCATCGCCTTGACGCGCTTACGCTCGTCCACTAGCTCCTTTTCGGTTGAGGGGAGCACCCCGGTGAGCGGCACCCCGTCGACGTGGGTAACGAACACGACCGAGTCACCGTCAACGATCTCCACGAACTTGACGGTAAACCTGGGGTCGTCCACAATCCGACGGTCCCACACCAGCAGGGAGTAGCACAGTCCCTCCGCCTGAATGATGCTGGGGTACAGCGAGCTAAAGTCGAGGGTCGCGGTGATCTCCTCGGGAAGGCTGTAGAACTCGGGGAACGGCTTCAGCACCAGTCCGCCCCCGTACTTGGGCTTGGTGGGCGTGGCCGTATTCCGGCGTTTGGTGCTCGCCCTCGCGCTCGTGGTGTGCCCGAAGACGTCGACATGGTGCCCTGTGGGGGTTTTGCGCCGCGGGGCCGCGCCAGCGTCCGCCGCCGCGGCGCCGCTCTGGTACGACGGAACGTCCATCACGACGGTGGGGGGGAGGGACTCCGGGTCGGGGGGGGGCGGGGCCCGCACCATGCGCATGCGGGGGTCCGGGGGATGGGCCCTGACGGCCTCCGCCCACACGCGGTCAAAGTCAGGCCCACGCCGGCGCAGGGGGACGTTGGGCAGCTCAGGGGGCGTGGGGAAGGAGTTGTAGGTGCGGGAGGGGAGGCTGCACACGGGCAGTTTCAGCAGCTCATCGTTGATGATCATTCCCGCGCGGTGCACGTCGTGCTGCAGGCGCATCAGGACCCGCAGCTGCTGCCCGTTCCGCACCACGCCGGTGACGGACAGGGTGCACACGCGGCTGAGGGCCACGGCGTCGATGAGTATGTTGGGCCCCTGATCCAAGTGCCGGAGCACAGCGGCCTCCAGACCGCACTGCCTGACGTTCTCGTGGCCCGGCAGGGCGTGCGCGTGCGCGGGGTTGTGGGAAGACAGGGTGTCGCAGAGGGGGCCGCGGTACATGCTTGGGTGGTTGTAGGCGGACAGAATGGTGAAGGAGTCAAACTTGGGCTTGACGGCGATCTTCCGCATGTACGCGGACACGTCGACCAGCGTCATCCCCGGCGTGCTGAAATAGAAGGAGCCGGGGTCCTTCCGTTTGGGCCGCACCCCGCACTTCAGGTCCCTGAACCGCGACACGTTTTGGTGGGGGGTGCGGAGGAGGGCGTGGAGCACGTCGTCGCCGGTGTCGTTCAGGTACACGAGGACGCCTGCGTCCATGCGGGAGATGAGGTGGCGCCACACCCGCATGATGTGCTCGCCGTCCCTGCACCGGTGCCTGAGCAGAATATCGCCGCTGTCGGAACCCCCCCCCGCGGCCACGCCCCCCCCGGCGTCATCCTCGCCCGCGAACAGGCGAATCTTGACAACGGAGGTGGTGCTGTGCCCGTTCCAGTACACGTCGCTGCACACGGCGAGGAGGCGGTCGCCATCCACACACCCCGGGTCGGCCGCGGCAAGGCGGTCGCTACCCCCTCGCAGGGACTGCTCGGCGGCTGTGCGCGTGCGCATCGTGGCACACAGGTACGGCGCGCCCGACACCGCGGGGTGGGACCGCACGCACCCCTCCCTCCACTTCATCACGTACTCCTCGGCACAGTGCGTCCTCTGCGCCCCGTCCCGCACGCGGGTCAGCGACGCGGGGCTGACGCTCATCCACTCCTGCAGCCTGATACCGTTGCTGTGAACGAAGAGGTTCCCCCAGTCCCACGTGCCATGGTAGAGGGTGAGCTGGCGCGGCACGTTCCGCACGTCGACGACGGGGGACTCGCATCGCTTGCTCAGGTTCCACAGCGAGGAGGGGTTGCGAAGGTAAATGCGCGCGTAAGTGCGCTGGAAGCGCGACTCCAGCGTTGACCGGTCGGGGTCCGACTCGGTGGAGAGGAACTGGTCGTAGTCGACGCCCACGAAGCGGCGCCGCCGCACCAAGTCCCACTTGACAAACGGCGTGGGGGCTCTCTTGCTCCGCCGAACGTCCTTCTCCAGCTGGATGACAATGCTCTGCACCTGCTCAAAGTCCATGTCGTTGACGTCTAGGAACACGTAGTAGTGAAAGTTCTCGATCTTGACGCTCACGGAGCGGTAGCTGGGGGCGCCGTCGCTGCCCCGGTACCGTCTCTCCCCAAACATCCACAGAGAATCCTCGTAGCACACCGCCTTCGACGTGGTATGTCTCATGCTCTCCACCGACTGGCAGGACATGACCAGTCCCTCCTCCGCTGCGGGGTCTGCCACGCCACACACGGGGCGAAGTGCACGCATCGCGCGGCCCAACTGCTGCTTCATGTTCTGTGCGACGGACATGGCTGTCTGTGCACGCCCGATATCTCTGCGTTTGAAATTACTCGTCCCCGCCACAATCCCTCGAAGCACAGAATATCAAACTCAATCGTTACGGAGTATTTGCGAATGACGGCGTCGCCAACGGGTACGGACTGCAACGATGACGACGGTGACCCAGACATTGGTCGGTCCAAGCCACTCACCATCCTCCGGGAGTTGGGGAGGGGGACGACCGCCCGCGTCTTCCTTGCACACGACGGCGGCAGTCGCATGCTGGCGGTGAAAGTAACACGCAAACGGATGTTGTCACCGACCCTACCCAAGGCAATTCACAACCATCACGTGGCATGCCTGCTTCGAGAAATCAGCAACCTGTGGGCCCTGGCGGGGCACCCCAACATTGTGCGCATTGTATCCTCTAGTGTGGAGGACCGGAGGGCTCACATTGTGCTGGAGTACCACGAGTCCGACCTGGCCAAGGAGTTGTACCAGCGGCGAGTGCGGATGTCGGCCACGGCCCGTGTGTCGCTTATGAGGCAGGTGCTGCGGGCGCTCGCCTTTGCGCACTCCAAGGGCATAGTGCACTGCGACATGAAACCGGGTAACGTCCTCATGTCCCCCTACGGTGGAGGGGGGGACGTGACGGGCGTGGCCGTGTGCGACTGGGGCATGTCCGACCGCGTGGATTCTGGAGCCCACCCGCTGGTGCGGGTCATCACCTCCTTCCCGTACCGGGCACCCGAGGTGCTTCTGTACGCGCCAACCTACGGCCCCGCGGTGGACGTGTGGTCGCTTGGCTGCATGCTGGTGGAGGTGATGACTGGTCAGTCCCCCTTTTGGAGGGGGAATGTGGACGACAACCGCAGGCAAATGACGATCCTGACCAGCGCCCTCGGCATGCCCACGGAGGACGATCTGCGATCTATGGGTGTCCACCCCTCGTCTATTCGGGGTATGAAGCAACGCTCCCCACACCCTCAATTCCTCGCTGACGTGCCTGAACCGGCCCGGGGTCTGGCCGCAAGCATGCTGCAGTACGACCCGAGGAGGCGGCCGTCCGCCTCTGAAATACTGAGTCACAGCTTTTTTCACTAGGCAACAACGAGGTACTCGTATGTCCACAACGCGACACTTTAGATTTGATCAAACCGTCGCACGTGTTGGGGTTACCCCGCATCGGCCGCCGAGAACTGCTTCTCTTCCTCGTCGCTAACTGGAACGGGGGCAGGTACGACGTACTCGGGCACTATCTCAGCGTCCGGGAGGGGCCCGGGCTCCGCCATGACGGCGCTGAAGGCGGTTAGCGCCTTGTACGCGGGGTGTGAGTCGGCAGGGTACCCGTAGAGCTGGGTGTGCTGAAACTGGAACGGTACAATATGAGGCACTTGCAGCCGCAGGTGTATCCTCTCCCGAGGAATAGCACGCCACTCCGCAATGCTCATGGCAGGGCTGTAGAGCAGCGTCTCAATGTCAGGTGCGGGCGTGACCACCTCCGGGCACTGGTACACTGAAAGCATCATGTGCGAAAAAAGTGACAGGCACTGGCTGGGCACGTGTCGCGTCGTAATGATGTACTTCTTGGCGCAGTGAGGGCTGCAGAAGATTCCCGTGACCGTGTAGCGGTGGCCCTGCCGCCGAACAGGGAAGGAGAAGATCGACCCCTCAAAGGGGTGATGGTCGTAGAGGCACGGTAGCCTCTCCGCGTTTGTGGTCCAGAACTCCGGCGGGCGGTCGTTGAACGCACCTTTACGTTGCAAAAGGGAGCTCACCGCGTGCGCGAAACAAGGCCTGCTCACCGTATACTCCGTCATCTCGGCCTGATGCTGTTTACAGCGTTCCCGCGCGGTCGGTGAGCTCTGATCGCAGTTAAAATGCACGCAGAACGATTCGCACCAAGCGCCACAACACGCACTTTATAGTTGCTCAAGGGTCGCACTCTCCAGATAACCCTGCCCCCTGAATGTGTTGGACAGAGTTTGTAGGCGGAACTGCAGAACACGGAGGGTGAACTGAGTAATGTCCGCCCGGCAGTGAAATCGCGGTCTCACGCGGCCTGCGCTTGTGACATGAGTGTGAGATGTTACGCATCCACCGTGCGACCGGGCGACCGCGCGTAACCTTTCGATCACGTTCAAACGAATAGTTTCGTTGCTACCGACACTAAAGTGCATATCCATCACCAGAACGACGGGGTCGGACATCGCTGTTTTCTTGTTTAGTCATTGAGCCGGGCAACTACGCGTAGGGGGAGGGGTGGTTGACCTTCTTCATGCGAGGTACAGGCAAGGCTCAACACCAGCATACTCGTGATACTTGACAATCAGAATCACGCAAGATTGGAAGAGGGGGAGGGGGGAGCGAGGACAGCGAGGACGAGGAGGAGGACTCCACTGATGGTCCACAGGAGGGCATCCGTAATGTGAGAGGTGCCGACTGCCCGTGCTCGTACATGCCCAACAACGCTACCGTGCGTGAGCCCATTGACGTGACATCTTAGAGCGGACATGAGATCGATGTATTCTTATATTGTCATGCGACCGTGAGCAAGTGCCCAACAAGGTCATACTGATGTTTGTGGTCCTCTTTGTGCGCGTAGTGGATCGGCACAGTGGCGACGAAGACTGCGAATGTGATATCATGTGTCGTAGACCTCATCAATGAAAGGGTGATGGACCTTGACAGCAACGAGAGATGGACTCATGTGATCGGGACACACACAATCACACACACAGAGGATGGTGTGCTGTACTGTACGTGCCGCGCATGGAAATTCCAACGGAAACCAGCAGAGGAACGAACGTGTAAGCACATTGAGCAAGAATTTCCAACCTATGCACCGTCGGTGCAGGGTGCTCCGGCGCGGGAGCTTCGTCCGCCTGAAGTGTTCCTGCTGTCCAGCGTGGCCTCGGGTAAGCTGCGGAGCATCCATAATCTGAACGAGTTTTACTGGTCGGAAAAGTACGACGGGGTGCGTGCGGTGTGGGACGGGGAGTCACTCGTGTCGCGGACGGGGAAGGCGTTCGCAGCGCCCCCGTGGTTCCTCGAGGGCATGCCGAACGTGAAATTGGATGGGGAATTGTGGATTGACGGCCAATCCCTCCCGCAAATCAATGCGGCGGTACACGGGAGGATGTGGAGGGGCGTGGAATACATGGTGTTCGACAGTCCTGAGTGGCCTGAAGAAACATTCTACACACGACAGCGCAACTTGGATCGGCTTCAACTCCCCGCTCACGTCGTGCTCGTCGAGCAATTGCTTGTCGTTACGCCCGAGGAGCTTCTGCAAGACCTGAATCAAGTCACGGACATGGGTGGCGAGGGTATTGTGCTAAGGCACTGGAATGCGCTGTACGAACCGGGGCGGGACCATCGCTACGGACTGAAGTGCAAGCTGGTTAGCGAGGGTGAGGGCAAAGTGCAGAGTGTGGGAGCTAACTCTGTGGTGAATGTCGTGGTGACTCACCCGGCCGAAAGTAAGGATGTCGTGATACACTTCAAAGTGGTCAAAGCGCACGACCAGGTGCCGTCCGTCGGTGACCGCGTTCGCTTCCACTACCGCGGACTCACGACCAACAAGAAGCCAAAGTACCCGTCATTCGTGGGTGTGGTTCCAGCGGTTGCACAAGCCAAAAAAAGGGTTGCGTGAGTAGGCCAGGTCAGGCTCGAACTGACGACTGCGCCCTAGTTCAGTTGGGTCACGTTGAGGTGACTTGCTATATAAAAGACGTACTCTACCAACTGAGTTACTGGCCCCGCGTCCCACACACTCACATTTTGCGTAGAGAGTAACACATTATATCCACGTGCGCACGTCACTGTCAAGTCATTGTGGGTATCAGGATGCGCTCCACTGCCGCAAGCTCCGCATCGCTCCATTTCGGCTTCCGCCCATCCCCCGAGTACGGCTTCGCCAGTCCCCGACCCAAGAGCCGGTCAGCGTATGACGCGCATCCGATTACGCGCCCCCTGTATGTGCCCCACGACAACAGTCGCACACGAATTATCATCCCCTCAATGAGCCGCCTAACGACCTCGGCCACTAGCCGCCCTGCGACCGTTCGCTTTTCTGGGGCGTTGATGCCGCTGGTGCGCACGCACACGTACATGGGGTCCCCCCTCCTCGTTAGGTAGTGACCCTCGAACGTGTCGCCGTCAATCACCCGGGTTACCAGGAACAGGACCGTCTCCCCAACTCGCGGGGGGCCCTTGTACGCCTGCGGACGCAGAGGGACGCGGCGAAGCCTTCGCTCCTCGCAACGACAGAGACAAGATCCCATGCACCCCCCTTTATCCTGTTCTAGTCGGCGAAGATCATGGTGCGATTGGGATGCGGTGCGTGCACGGGGTGGGAATAATGTGACCCGCAGGTCTGTAACATAAACACCAGAGGCGATATGGCAACAGTCGAAAGCGTGGAAAAGGAACTGGCCAAGATGGCTGAACTCATTCAAACGTACAAGAGTCAGCTGGATCAGTGCACGGCAAAAACCCGCCATAAGGACACTGTCCTCAAACAACTGCAGGGTAAACACGATAGGTTACAGGGAGCCCTTCGTGATGCAGAGTACAGTGCGCGGCAGGCCGAGAAGCATACGAACGTGGCGGTGGAGAAACAGATGAGCCTGGAAACGGAACTGAAAGAGAGGGGCGACCGTCAGTGCAACGACAGAGTTTCTAGGGCGGAGGAAGCCCTGCGGGTGCTACATGCGGACAAGATTTCCCAGCAGAGCATGAGCTTCACCGCAAAGATTGAAGAGATTTCGGAGAAACTGAGTGTGTGCGGGGTTAACGTGGAGGAATGTAGGAGCGGGCGGGTCAAGGACAATAAGGATGCTGAGGAGGCAGCCGCAAGCATGCAACGGGAAATGGAGAGTACGCTGAAGAGCCGCGTACAACAGTACGATGCGCAGCTGAGTGCCCTCAAGAATGAGTTGGATCGGAAGAACGAGACGGGGGCGAAAGAGATTGAGACAATGCGCACGAGCCTGCGGGAGTGCGCGGCGACCGCCGCGTCAGACAACGAACGGGCCAAGGATAGTATCCAGGAGCTGCAGAACCGCCAATTGGCCGAAATGAAAAAAGCCAGCGTTGGATGTGAGAGTAGGGTCGAAGCGCTCAAAAGAGAGATGAATGATGAGTCAGAGAAATGGCGGAGTACCCACCAAGAGACGGTGAAGAAATTCAATCAACAAGCGACTGCACTGCAGCGGAAGTGCTCCAAAGAAGTGGAGGAACAGCGTAAAAGCGGTATGCAGGAGAACGGTCGCCTTGCACAAATGTTGCAGGAGAAGGTCGCCCATATTGCTGAGCTCACCTCGAAGGTCAGTGAGCAGACGGAACGTTTGCAGAACGAGGCCGCCACGGGTTCCGCGATGGAAAGGATGGCGAAGGAACGGGACGATCTAGAGGATGCCCTTCGAGAGTCCAGGGGGGCCCACCTAGCGGCTACGGAGCAGCTGAAAGCGTCGCAGGATGAGTTGACCAAACTGAATAATCGTGTGCGCAACCTTACCAAAGCGCTTGAAAATACCAAGACGCTCTTGAATACATGTAACGGCGACCGGAGTGCCCTTCAAGAGACGCAGCGGCAGCTTGAGCGGTTTCTGAAGGAGACCAAGGGGCAGTTGGGGACGCTTTCGAGCACCCACAATGAGTTAAAGGCCGCCCACAAGCTCCTCTCCGAACGATACGGACGTCTCCGGGACGCAATGGACTCCGAGGGCGGTGACCACCAAACGTCCCTCAAGGTCATGAACGACAAGATCGCTTCCGCGGAGCGGGCGGCCGAGAAACGGATGGAGATACGGTCCGAGGAGCTCCGGGATCGATACGAAAGGGCCCTGGCTGCAGAGTCCAAGGTGCGCGACGAGATGCATAAGATGAATTTGCAGATGAACGAAGAGCTTCTCCTGATGACTGCCAGAGACGCTAGGCATGCACGGGGTACGGAGCGGCTATATGGAGAGATCGATAAGATCGCTGGTGAGCGGAAGCGGCTGCGCGACGTGTACCAGAGCAACCTGTCCCAGCTCACCCAGGTCATACACCGTCTGCAAGGGAAGCTGAGTGCCCTGGGTCGGCACAACCGCGACAAGGTGCGTGCCATGGCTGAAGAGTCCGACGCCAAGCTGAGGGTGCTGAACGCCTCCATCGAGAAGCAGAGGGGGGTGACGCGGTTGATGGAGGACCACTTTGCCCACCTGGCGGCTGCCAGCGAGCTACAAGCCAAAAGTCACGATACCTCGGTGCTGCTGATACAGAGCAGCCAGAACGCCATGGGCGGTATCATGAAGAGCATGCAGGCGGAGGTCAAGGACTGCACCCGCGTATTGCAGGGTCTTCCCGAGGGGTGCACGGCCCCGAAGGCCGCCGGTAACGCCAAGGGCAAGCAGGGTGCCCACTGCGACGCCCTGGCGGCGCAGCGCAGGATGATCAAGACCCAGCGCGACTACCTCCTCGAAACGATCAGGGTGCTGTCGAAACACGGGGACGAAATGCGCCAGAGATCGCGCAAGGAGGGGAAGGCGGCAGAAACGCTTCGGGGCGAGGTGCAGAAGCTGCAGAGCACGCTGAAGGGTCGAAACGCGCGCACGTACGCCAAGGGGGCGAAGCTCGTCAGCAACGCCGTGAAGGCTGATGCGTCCAAAGAGCCGCGCACGACGACGGGGGTGGCCGCGTAAGCGTTTCCGCTTTTCACACTGAACGCGTGAATGGGTAATGTTGCACGTTCACGTACAATAAATACAATGAGTGTCGTAACCCCCACCCCCAGCAGCGATGGAGGTGCAGACGCCCCGCTCGTACCAAAAATCATTCACCAGACGTGGAAAGACGCGGATGTCCCGGACGCGTGGAAGGCGTCGGAGAAGTCGTGGCGTGAGTTTGCGGAGCAGGAGGGGTGGGAGCACAAGCTTTGGACGGACGAGGACAACCGACGGTTTCTTCAGGAGACGTACCCGTGGGCCTTGCAGACGTACGACTCGCTGCGCTTGGGCATTCAGAGGTCGCATTTGATGCGGTACTTTTACATGTTCCACTACGGGGGCGTGTACGTGGACATGGACGTGGTGCCCAAGGTCGATCGCATGTCTCACCTGGTGACGGAGGTCGCCAAGACGTACCAAGTCCTGCTGTCGGTGGAGGCCCAGCCGAACGGGGAGACGTACATCAGCACCGGGTGGATGATGTCCGCCGCCAGGCACCCGTTTTGGGACCACACCCTCACGCTCCTCACCCACAGCAAGAGCGGCCTGTGGGAGAGGATGTGGGCACGGTCGCTGCGCCACTACGACGTGCTGATGACGACTGGGTCGATGTTTCTGACAAAATCGTGGGAGTCGTACAAGGCCAAGACGCACTCCGACGCGTCCGTGCTGGTGCTGCCCCAGCAGTGGCTGCGGCCCTCAAGCGTCGAGAGCAGCGAATTCGTGACGCTTGTGGAGGGGGGGCCGACGTGGAGGGACTGGGACTCCACGGTGGCTGGGTACGGGCAGGCTGGGTGGCGCAACCGGGACCGCGTCCTGCTGGGCGTTGTGGGCGGGCTTCTGCTCGTCATCCTCCTCATGGCGATCGTGCGGTAACGCCGCCCTTTCCTGGCGCCCCACCGGGGTGGCGTTGAGAGTGACCCCCCCCGTCGTGTTCAGTCGGATGGGCCCCGCAGCCGACCAGCGTTTTATGTGCCGGTCGTCAATCTGCTTGCGCGAGAGGAGGATATGCTGCCAGGTGGGGGCCACGGAGTCCCCCTTGCCCACCGTGAAGCTGTGGTGGGCGTACCGCAGCCCCTCCCCGACCGTCACGAGGCTGCCGGGGACGAGTTCGCGCAGCTCGTCCGTGAACGCCCACCCCCTCCGGTACAACCTCCAAACGGCGGCCCTGTGGGCCACCACGTTGCGGGGCCATACCAGCAGGGCATCCCCCCTCCTGAGGAGGACACCGTCGACGACGCGCGTGTTGTTGTCCGGCGAGGCGTCGGCCAGGGCGCGAACGAGCAACACCCGCGGCAGCCCGGCCTGCGTTCGCGTGACGTCGCCCATGTGCTGGTACATGTGCCAGAGAGACAGTACTAAAGCCGTGGTAATGCCCACCCACATCATAGTCACCACCGCCACAGTCAAGGAATGGACCATAGCTGCACGTGTTTTATTCATGTCGGCGGGGGCGTCCGCTCGCGTCACCTGCTCCTACCGTTCCGCTCGGGGGGGGACCTTGGCGCGGCACATCTCAAACAGCTGGGCAACGCTGGTCAAGTTGACGAACTTGGTGACCGGCTTGAACCCGCTGTCGCAGTGCTTGCTGTAGCACCCCGCGTACGCGCGCTGGTCACCCCTGTCGTCAACCAGCCAGACGCTTGCCCCGCTGCTGCTGTGGCTATTCCCGCGCTTCATGCAGTGGTTGGAACCCCGCCCAGACATGCTGATGAGCATGGCATGCCTCTTCTTGAACAGGGCCAGCTTGGTGATCATGCAGGTGTCGTAAAACGGGGACACCTGGACCAGAATGGCCTTGGCCTGCTGACGGATGGCGTGGTTTCGCGGCACGACGACTCCCTGCTCCCCCTTCTTCTTGACGTTCATGAGCCCAAACGTGACGAGGTCACCGCTAAAGTTGATCCTCCCACCATCGTTGCTGCGCCCCAGCTGCCTGTGGTGCTGGGTGATGTTATACCTCGACTGCTCGTCGGTCGGCCGGAGGCTGGACAGCGGGGGTTGCGTGTCCACGTTCATCTCGTACACCGTGTACCGGGGTTCGCCCTTGGGCCAGTGCATGGGTTGCCTCACGCTTCCCATACCCCAAATGGACGCCGCGGCCAGCATCGCCGCCACGTCTCCCTGCAGCCTCTTCAGCATCTCCGTGTCGGGTCGGCACTGCAAGTCCCACACGTCCGCCAGGCGGTACGTGTTCGTGTCCAGCAGGCTGCCCCGGCTGCCGCATTGTGCGCACCGAATCAGCGGAACATCGGCAAGGCACGTCGGGTCCGCCGGTTTCCGCTTCGTGTGGTCGTTGCAGAAGATGCACTGCACCTTCTTGCACGAGAGGGGGGGGCGCAGGGACGCGCTCTTGGCGTAGCTGGACTTGCCCACGTAGATGTTGTCCACCACGTCGGTGAGGGCCATGTTCATGGCCCGCAGGTCGCACGAGGCGGAGTGGGAGAGCTGGGCCCCCTCCTCGAACGTTACCTTGCGGTTGAATATCAGGTGTAGCCCCACGGCCACCTTCCACGTCCCCTCAGACTTCTTGGGTTTCGGATCGCACCTAAACAGCATGAGCCGGATGTCCTTGGACGTGGTGCCGACGTAGTACCTGCGAACGGTGGAGACGATGGAGCGAACGTGCGCCTCAAAGTACGTCTCCCACTCCGGAACGCGGTCGAGGCTGGCGAACCTGTAGTCCAGCTCAAACGCCAGCGCGGCCTCCTTCGTGTCCGTCGTGCGCTCGTTGAGGGACACGTTGTCGCCGTTGGCCACGTCGGCCGCGTGCAGCACGTGGTAGCTGTTCATACGGTCCTCGGGCACGTGGAAACTTCCACCCTCGAACAGTGTCACGTTGGCCACGGGACCTTCGCATCGCAACCCGTTCTCCTCCCCCCACAACCACCTCCCCGTCCGGGTGAATTGGTGACCCTGCTTGCAGTGCTTGCGGTAGTACACCTCGACAAACTTACGCGTCGCTAGCGGAACGGGGGCGGCCTCAGCGGGGGGCTGCTTTGGAGGGGTGGACCTACACGGGCCCGATGCCTTCAGCTCCGGGTGTGTCACCTCCCTCACGGTGGTGGCGTCCGCGGAGTGCCCTGAGGGGCGAACGATGGTAAGCTGCAGGCCGGGCATTAACTGCCTCTTCTTCTTCGGGCGCATCATCAGCCCCCTAGGGGGGCGCTTCTTCATAATGGTAAACTCTCGATACCTGTACTCGAGGTTACTTTTTGATTCCTCGTCCCCGGTCGGCCACTTTCTGCAAAATACACCGCGACCGTTCGCAGATTTGGGATTGTAGATTTCGTGACACGGCGGATGATGCACCCTTGATGACGTGTATACACACGAGCGCGAAGAAACCCATAGTGACACTCCAATTTTATGGTTTACTGCGGTGCCAAACACGTGGCGATGACAACAATCTCTGCGATTCAACAAGTTGTCCATATAGTCACACGGATGCTCGAGTGTCTCCACTTGTGCGCGTTTTAGTCTGGCCCCGTGCGCGGAACGTGCCAGGAGTAAGCAAAACATACACGAGATGCTGGCGAATGAAAATGTCAAAATGATACATGCCACGGTGGGTGAGTGGCAGTCTGAAGTCCACGTGCACGTTTCCCCCACCACGTTCACCGCCAGTGCCAATTTCAGTCAGGGCAGAAGGCGGTACAGGTTCGTGGCGTTGTCCGGGTACACCAGAACCACCAAGGCAAAGTTCTTCCGTTTGTTTTTTGATCACGTCAATCGCGACAGTGCGTCCTTTGGCACCTTTCAGCAGCCGTACGAGAACCCGTGCCTCGTACAGTACGTTCGAGACATGTTTGTCGCCTTGGACTCAATTGTCAGTCAGTACCCTGTGGGGGTCCTGTCGTACGCAAACTGGTACATATCGAAGTTTGAGGACCGACAGCCCACAAATTACGGGGAACTCGTCACCCTGGACTTGTGTCATAACCTGATGATGAGTACCTTTGAGCCGGAAAACATCAGGTTCGGGCTGGTGGAGTTTGTGAGCCCACAAAACTAAAAAGGAAGTGTATGCCACATTTACGAGCTGCACGTGTTGCAGACCTTCCCGTTCTCCGTCTTGATCTTGCACTGCATGGCGTCCTGCTCCACCCTTCTCTGCACCCTCCACTCCTCCGCGGTAATCGTGGGGGGGTTGTGAGTGTCCACCTCGCCCGAGTGGATGGTGAGGGTGTTGCTGTGCATCGGCTTTTGGGCCGAGGTCGTCTCTTGTGTTCGCATGTAGTACATGCCGGTTTTCAACCCCTTCTTCCACCCGTACATGTGGTACGCCGAAATGGTTTCCAGCTTAGCACAGCTGAAGTTGAAACTCTGGCTCTGGCATATGTAGGCACCCCGGTCGGCGGCCATGTCGATCAGTGTCCTCCCCTTCATCTCCCACACGGTGCGGTACAGCTCGCGCATGTGAGCCGGGATGGCCTTGATGTGCTGCACCGACCCGTTGGCCGCCACCAGCTGCTTTTGCATTTCCGGCGTCCACAAGCCCTCCCTCATCAGGTCTTGCATCAGGTACCTGTTGACGACTGTGAACTCGCCGGCCAGGGTCTTGCGGACGTAGAGGTTACTGCTGAGGGGCTCAAAGGACTCGGTGTGGCCCAGTATCTGTGACGTGGAGGCCGTGGGCATGGGGGCCACGAGCAGGGAGTTGCGCAGGCCCTTGGCCCGCACCCGCGCCTTCAGCCCGGTCCAGTCGAAGCGGTCGGACGGTACGACGCCCCACATGTCAAACTGCAGCTGGCCGAGGCTGGCCGGCGACCCCTCGAACGTTTCGTACGGGCCGTCCCTCTCCGCAAGTGTGCAGGAGGCGTTCACGGCCTCGTAGTAGATGGTCTCGAAGATCTGCCGGTTTAGCTCGCGCCCCCCCGCGGACGTGTACGGTACGTCCATCATCATGAAGACGTCAGCAAGTCCCTGCACGCCGATACCCACCGGGCGGTGGCGCAGGTTGGACCGGCGGGCCTCCTCGACGGGGTAGTCCGTGCGGTCGATGACCAGGTTCAGGTTACGCACCACCTCCCCCACGACCTTGGCGAGCAGGGCGTGGTCAAAGGTGGGGGAGGCGCCACCTCCGTGGAAGCGGGAGCCGCGCACGAAACGGGGCAAACCCAGCGAGGCAAGGTTGCAGACCGCCACCTCGTCCGGCGACGTGTACTCGACAATCTCGGTGCACAGGTTGGAGCTGCGGATGACGCCCAAGTTTTTCTGGTTGCTCTTCCTGTTGCACGCGTCCTTGTAGAGCATGTAGGGGCCACCAGTCTCCAACCCCGACACGATCATGGCCGACCACACCGTGCGGGCGGGAACCTCGCGAACATATCGGCCCTCGCGCACGTACCGCTCATACAGGTCTCTGAACTCATCACCGTACACGTCGCAGAGGCCGGGAGAGGTGCTCGGGCACATGAGGTGCCACATGCCCTCGTCCCTCACGCGCTCCATGAACAGGTCGGGAATCCACAGCCCGAAAAACAGGTCCTTCGCCCGCAGCTCCTCGACGCCTACGGTCTTCTTCAGTTCGAGGAAGTCCATTACGTCCGCGTGCCACGGCTCCAAGTACACGGCGAAGGCGCCCTTGCGCTTCCCCCCCCCCTGGTCCACGTACCGGGCCGTGTTGTTGAAGACGCGCAGCATCGGTACCAGTCCGTTGGAGACGCCCCCCGTCCCCTTGATATAGCTGCCCGACGCACGGATGTCGTGGACGGCGAGGCCGATGCCCCCCGCCGACTTGCTAATCATGGCGCACTGCTTGAGCGTTTCATAAATGCCCTCGATGGAGTCCGACTTCATGGAAAGCAGGAAGCATGAGCTGAGGCCGGGCTGGGGACGGCCCGCGTTGAACAGCGTAGGGGAGGCGTGCGTGAACATGCCCTCACTCATCAGGTCGTACGACCTCAGCACGTTCTCGATGTTGTCACCGTGGATGCCGAGGGCCACCCGCATCAGCATGTACTGCGGGCGCTCGACGATCCGTTTGCCCGCGCGCAGCAGGTAGGCGCGCTCCAGCGTCTTGATCCCAAAGTAGTCGTACATGAAGTCACGGTCGTCGCGGATGGACGCGTCCAGACGGTCGCCGTGCTTCTCCACCGTCGCACGCAGCTCCTCAGAGAGAAGGGGTGCGCGCGCTCCGCTCGACTCATCCACGTGGTCGGACAGCACGCGGACGCACGCGGTGAACGTGGCGGGCGTGTCCTTCTGCAGGTTGCTCACGGTGATGCGCGCGGCCAGCATGCCGTACTCGTAGTGCGTGCTGGTGAGCTGGGCGGAACACTCGGCCGACAGCTCGTCAAGCTCGGAGGTGCGAAGCTTATCGACAATGCCCCCAATCACGCGGCGTGCCACAAGGTGGGCATTGGCGTTGTGGAGCGCGGGGTAGTCGCCGATTGGCTCGCACAGCGCCTGCAGACGCGTCAGAATCTTGTCAAACCTGACAGGTTCGGCCTTGCCGCTGCGTTTAATGACCTGCATGGGTGAGTTTCAATTCTAGTTTGTGGTGATCTTTTGTGGGTGTGGGGGTAGGCATCAACACAAAGTGTACCGGAAACGCTTGAGGAGTCTCAGGCTACTGCGCCCTCGACGACTGTTTGTAGCTGAAAGGTTGTCGCGTCGCATGGATGTCGTCATCAGGGGGGAGTCTCTGCTCACGCGTCATTCTGCGAACGCGTTCGTGTGAGGGGTGCTCCGGTTCGCTCTCGTCGTGGTCACGAATACTGCGACTGCAACTGAACATGCTACCCATGTCTGTGGAGGAGGGGGAGGGAGAGATATTTGGAGAAACGAAGGTGATGTTTTGTGGAATTGATGAAGATGACGGGTGCTCAACATATCTGTCGGTAACTGAAACTTTGAAGGTCAATCTACCTTCAATGTTTGCGAAATCGATGGAACTGTATTCCCTCAGTGTTTTCCGTAAAAGTCCAAAATACTCCTTCGATCTACTCATTCTTCCCAATGAAGGCCCGTACTCTCATGAGGGGCCATATCGACATCGGCTTGTCCCCCGCCCCACACCACCCACCCATCATCAAGATCACAGCCAGCGAAGCGCTGCGAGCTAGTGGTCCACAGCGACCCATGGAGGTCATAGTCCAGGGTGACCTGAAGACATTGTCCGGTGTGCTCAGTCTTCATTTGATGGAGGGGTCCGTTGAGTGTATCAAGCAGACTGAGAACATCCTGAAGTACTATGCCGATGCTGCCTTCATCAACAGCGCGCTGCGGACGCATTTTCCCAACCAGCACCATAACGTCCGTGTGATTTGGCATGGTATGGCGGTCGAACACGTTTTACCCGTCATACTGGCCACGGAGATGCACAGCGACGACCCCCCCAAGCTGGAGGAGGTGGAGGTGGCCGTACTCCAACGCGTGCACCTCAAGCCCCACGCGGTGCTGCAGTACAACAGTGGCGATCAACATCACCATGCGTCGGTGATGTGGGTGGTGATGCGCGTAGGGCCGGAGGGTGATACCCCCAGCACGCCCCGAGGATGCAAGCCCCCCATGGAGTGTCCGAACGCGCCCCGTAGGGGGTGATCACTACACCACGCTCGTTGAAGATAAAGGAACGTTTCAAGCGACATATCGTAGCATTCACCCCGGTCAACCACTGCAGTGCACTCCCCCTACTAACCAACGTCATGAACCAGATGAGCCTAGGGGATGATACAGTCGTGACGGTGCGGCAGGGCACGCGCACCCTTGGATGTTGCCGCAAGTCGGCAATGCGCGCTTACTCAAAGCTCGCCGACAGCGCGCTGGAGTACAACCCATCCGAGACGGACATGGAGATTAACCCCCCGTTCATTGTGTCGTCATGGGTCTTTGAGGTGCTCAAAACCTTCATGGAGCAGCACGTTGGCGGGCTCGGTAGTGACTGGAAGTCTGACGGCGCCTTCAAGTATCAGGTTGATGGAATGGTAACGGTGGACCTGTGCAGGTGTATCGAGCTGGCCAGCTATCTTGACGCGAAAGAGGCGGTGGATGCCCTCTGTACCGTCTTCGCAGACAGATTCCAACACGTCACTGCGAGAGAGGTGGGCACTGTGTTCGGCATGGGTCGCGAACTAGACGATGTCGAAGTGGAGCGCGCAATGAAGGAGTACAAACACTACGATCGTGTTTGAATCAGGGATACATAAAATACCAAACCCCGTGACTTTCTTCGTCAGATCCATGGACACACGCCGTCGCAAGCGTCCGCGACCCAAGGGTACGGGCGGGGCAAAGACACTGCGGGAGATCGCCCTCTACAAGTTCAAGTCGGGGCGTTACGAGGGGTGCTCGTACGGCTCCGTCGTGCTTGGAGACCCTGGCATGGCGCGCTTCATGGCCGAAAAGGGTGGTGGGGAGCACATGCAGCGCATATTTAGCCGGCTCCTCAACCACAGTCACGAGCTCAATGGCATTGTTGTTCCCGTACGCATTCGGGACGCCGGGGCTGCGCGAGCGCGCTCGGGCGCCGCGGCCGGCGGCTTTACCGCAGGCAAGTACAAGGGACAAACCTTTGAGGCGGTGATGGAAGAGGACCCGAGCTACGTCAGGTGGGCCGCCGAGAACTGGAACGACGTCTCCGTGCGCGCGCGGTTGTTGCAGGTGCTGGCAGAATCAACGTGATAGAGCTGTCCTACTGACCATGAAGCCACGTTAAAGGATATATGAACTCCTATCTAATGATCTCCGATTTCATGAGTGACGAGTGCTACCCGCGGAAGCGCCGTCGAGTCTATTCACATCAAGTACATTGATATGCTACTTGTACTCGTACTCCTCCACCTCCGTGTGTGTCATTCACAAATTTGTCCATGCAAGCGAGGAAATGTTCGACCATTGCGGCCAGCTGATCTGCGCGACAAAGCGCGTGCGCGACGTGTCCGTCCAGCTGAGCACTTACCGTAGCATTAGCAATGAATTAGCACTGTTGATTCTTCGTGTGTGTAGCGTGGAAATAAATGCACGACAAGAGATGAATCGCATTACTGCGTGTGATGGGGCTGAGGTGTTCATGTCGGGGGCGTGGTGGTGGATGTACGCGACGGTACTGCTGCAATGGAACGAGCGCAGACGCTACCTGACAGAGATTCAGGACCCCCTGTACGCATACCTGCCCCGTTTTGACGCGTCGGTTCCGGTCATGATCGTTTTGTACGGCTCCTTCGCATTTATTGGCTGGAATATGAAGTCCGTCAACGTGATGGATCTCTGCTGGTCCCTGAACACGCTCTTCATATGCAGGGTGATGGTCCTGTACCTGCACCCGTTCAAGGGCCACAGGTCCATGATTCCGCTGCGTGACCGGGTGATTGAGATCGTACAGGGTGTGCAAGAACCTTTGCGACACGATCTCAGCTTTAGTGGGCATGTGTCCATGTTGACACTCTTTGGATTTTTGTTGCCCTCCCACAGGCTGTGGTTTTGGTGTAGTGCGTCCATCACCGCCGTTTGCTTGACGTGCTCACGAGTACACTACTCGGCAGACTGTATGATCGCGCCCTTCTTTGCGTACATAGGACACTGCATGGGGCAGTTCGCGGCCAAGATGTGGAGGACCAACGTGTCATTTGAAGTCTCGACCGGTATTGGGCTGGCTTTGTTTTGTGCGGGTACCCTTATCCGCAAGGCGATGTTGACCTAAGTAAGATCCATACGTAGTATCTCCGCATACTTTTCGTACAGTTGATTATCCATGAGCAGTCTCCGGTTCACTTCCTGTATCGTCCGCTCAGCGGTGGTTTCAGCACCTTTACCTCGCAGTCTCCTCATGATCCTCTCCTTTTCGTTGCTGTTAGATGCATTGATGATTACCGCGATATCCTTCCAGTGCCTGCGGATGAAGTCACTTTTCGCTTGCAGGTTTACGTCTGCGGTATGTTTGATCACGTCCAACGAATTAAACACCTCCTCCATGTCCACATCAAGATTGTTGATTTCGCGCCAGAGGTCCTTCGCTGTGCGCAATCTTGAGGTCTTCTGTCCGGCTTGTTCCAACACTTTCATGAGCACGTGCGTCGGGATCGCATCATCCACGTGCTCCATGGCCACGGGCTCCCCCTCGTCGCGAACGGTTGCTTCGTAACCGGATTCGTATACAAGGTCAACAAGCGTTGCCTTCAGTGCCCGTTTCGGGATATCCGCACGGAGGAGCTTCAACTTTTCCGTCAGCTGTTTGCACGTCAAATCCCACAGTGCCTCCTTCCCCCCCCTCTTTGACTTGTGTGTCTTCGGCTTTGCAGCAGGTTTCCGCGGGGCGGCTGCTGTAACGCTTGACCAACCCGACTTCCCCCCCCTCTTTGACTTGTGTGTCTTCGGCTTTGCAGCAGGTTTCCGCGGGGCGGCTGCTGTAACGCTTGACCAACCCGACATGAGTGTTACCCGTTTATATATTACGGTGTGGGTTGTAGCGATTGCATCTGGGCCACATAATTGGGTAGAAAGTGGTTGGTTCTCCACGTTCCCCACTGCGAGTAGTAGACGTGACCGGGCCCTGCGTGCTCGTAGAACAGGGGGTTGTGCGCGGGAAACCGAAGGTTGGGCATGACGCGCATCGGGAGCTGCTGAATGTCGTCGGCGTCGTTGGCAACGCGCCAGAATGTGGATACCCCTCGCTCCGACCGGAGTTTCTTGTCAAAGGAGGCGTTGCCCACGCGGGGGGTTCCGAACACGTACCCCCCGATCTGCCGCACGGTTGCCATCCGCTCATCTGCGCCCTTGAGCTCCGCCAGACGGACCGTCATGAGGGTGGCCACCGCGGCCCCCAGCGAGTGTCCGGCCAGCAGCACCACCTCGGGTTGGTGAAGGCCGATCGTGTCTAGCACCCTGTCAATGAACTGCAGGAACACAGCGTAAAACCCCGCATGCACGTAGGGCTCGGACCCCTCAATGTTCAGCTCGCCCGCGGTTTTCGGTATGGAGTGCATCACCGGCGCACTGTTTGCCCAAGTGACCTGCCACGCGTTCAGATCCTCCTGTATTTCACGGTGCGTGACGGTGGCTCTAAACGACAGTACCAGCGCCGTCCCACTCACCCACGCCACTCCGAAGGTAGGCCCCACCCGAGGCATGTACCGGGCAACCTCCGCGTGACCCTCGGGAGCCTTGATCTCCTCCATCTCCACGCGCGTCACGTAGTCGACCATGCGCAGAGCCAGCGCCGGGTCGAAGTCCCGCTGCAGTACCTTTTGTGGCGGCTGCGGAAGGTTCTCAATCGCGTGCAACTTACACGCAACATCGTCCGCCCTTCCCTTGCACACGCCGTCGTCGAGCCACGCCCGTTCCACGGCGGTCTGTATGCGTGACAGCTGGAAATACTTGAACATGGCCACAACGATGACCGTCAGCAGCGTGCCTAACAGGGACAAGAGGGTGATCACTCCCCAATCCATGCGCTTGTGGCCCCTTTATTCATACGCTGCGCAAGCAGAAAGAGTCTTGGTCGGTGGGTTGAATTCGCGCACGCAGGGACTCTTCGTCTCCATATGGGCTTGGAGGTTCTGTCAGACTGTGGCAGGTGGGTGGCTTTCTACCCGCTTGTCAGTCCCCTCTCTACGCCGTGGTGTCTGTTGGACCCCGACCAGCCCGACACACGTCCTGCGGAGTCGCTCCTGTCTGCAAGCCGGGTGTATGGCCGCTACAGACTGGGTGCTGCGTGGGTGTACGGAAGCCACAGTACCGACAAACTGCGCCTAAGCGTTACGGTGGACCTCGATGCGGAGTGAATAATCCCTGAAAACCGTCAGCTACTCTATCTCCAAAGTATCAATCTCCCAAATAACACGCACACCCTCACCTCTCTCGTTTGCTCCACCTCTAATTTCTCGCCTCCCCCTCACTGTCAGCATGGATGACGCGTGGTATGGGCAGACGCGTGCACTCTGCCTTGAGAACGTGAAGGATAGCAGGGTGCTTGACGTTGCCGATCACCTCCTGCAGGAGATGGCTACCCCCCACAACGTCCGTCTCCCTGCCGTCGCATTCGCCATTTGGTACCTCTCGGCACCCTTTGAGAGTCCCCCCACGACACAAGGATTTTACCGCCTGATGCGCACCATTATGCCTGTTGATGAAGGACGTCAGAGCACGTTCCCCATCTTGAAGTGGAGCAGCGCGGACGGAACCACCCTCCACCTGTTCAACGTCCGTCAAGACGACGGGGTGTGGACTCCCCACCCCCGGGCATGGAGGATTTTGCGGGCTACAGATGTGTGCTCGGAGCTTGCACACTTCATGAGGGAGCGTGGTATGTTCCCCCGCCCCTCTTCCATCCTGAGGAAACGTGGCATGCGCGATGTGGGCGACACGGCGTTTCAGAGCGGAAGTAACGACAGCGAGAGTGAGGACATCCCTGGGGGACTCGGTCCGGGGCATACCGTCCTCCTTCGTCAGCGCAGGCGTCAGAAGCGCAGGCGGCGGTCACCGCAGGAACAGGGCCCTTACCGCAGAGTCGACGCGCCCGTCGAGGAGGGGTCGCGTGATGATAACGGTGACACCGCGCCTCCGAGCAGGCGTGCAGCGTGCAGCAACGAGATGCAGAGTGACGACGCGAGCTGCAGCAGTGACAGCGAGGACAGCACTGCCAGCAGTCAACGTCCCTTGACGAGGGACGCTGTCCCCTTTCAGCAACCGCACCGTCACACTGGCAGACCCCCGCCCCCGGAGTGGGGCACGCAGGTCCCCCCTCGTGATCCCGATCCGAGCGGTGAGGGGGACGCTGCGCACAACAGCAACCGTGTAGACACCGTCAACGGGGAGCAGGTCGGTGTTCCCACTAACAAGAGCAGAGACGGCGGCGACAGCGAGAGCGACAGCGACAGCGAGAGCGACAGCGAGAGCGACAGCGACAGCGACAGCGAGAGCGACAGCGAGAGCGACAGCAACAGCGACAGCGAGAGCGACAGCAACAGCGAGGGTGGCGAAAAGAGTGACGGTGATAGCAATCCAAGTGGTGACGCACGTGACGTCACAGAGGACCGCGACAAGCAAGCAACACACGTCGACGAGGAGGTCCCCCCTCGCAAGGGTGGCGTCAGCTCGTCACTTGCGAAACCGCGCAAGAAGTACTTGGGGAGAACCCTAATCCCGCAGTTCCAACGCCTGCTGGAAAAGCGTGGCGTCACCAAACGCGGAATCGGGAACTGCATCGCCGATCATTTGCAAACGAGGGGGGGGGAGGGGTCGGGAACCATGTCCGTCACTGACGATGAGGTTCGCGAGTGGTACGAGATGGCCGACGCGGACTTTGTGGAGTTGCCACCGCTGCCGGCAGGATTCTACTCGTACAAGTGCAGCTACAATGCAATTCTTCGCAACACCATACGGGAGGTCCGCAAGTACATGAATAAGTGCAGAACGAAAGGGCACCCGTGCCGCGACTACCATGCTCCGGATGGCCGGTTCTTCAAGGATGCAGACTCGTGAGAAACGCGCATCGCCCGCGTAGAACGCGGAAAGCATTGACCACTTGCAGAAAAGGAAAACGCGAACGCCATCCGTCTAAATGAACAACGGTGTGCAGCAGGGCCCTTCCGCAGCGAACGCGCCCACGGAGGCGATCCAGGCGTTTTGCGCCGCCATGCAGGTGAACAGGGGTACCCACAAGCAGGATAGCAATCACGCGCAGGTGAAGGAAAGGGCGGAAAATGTGATCATCGAGTTCATGAAAAGCAACCAGATGACTTACATTCCGATGGCAGACGGCCGTTACATCGTCGTTACGGATAAGACCAAGATGTGCGGTTGGAGCGATGAGGTGGTGGCGAGATGTTACATGATGTATCACAGTAACAACATGCAGCAAGGGAAAAGCATGGAGAAAGCTGCAGTTGACTTTGTGGAGTTCTGCAAGAAGTATCGCAAGCATAGCAGCGAAACGAAGGTAAGTCTGAAGATCGCGAAGAGGCGCCCTGCGCTTGCCCTGCTTCAGGAGGTTGTGACGGGGACGGGGGCGATGTGAGGATTTCTCACTGTCTTGAACTCGTAGAAGTGTAAGCAACCGTGATCATAAAAACGTGGACAATGAGTGGCCAACTGAAGGTTCTCGTCGGAGTAAGTGTCGCCGCCTTCGTGCTGGCCTGCGTTGCCGGATCGCTGCCCGTGTATCTGGTGTCGAAGCAGCCAAACGACGAAGTCTCGCGGGACGTTCTGGCTGGCACCAGCGACAACGCGACAACCCCCACCGAACCATCACCCCCGGATGCCGACGCGGAGCCGGACGGTAAGTCCTTTAAGGACTTGGAGCCGCCGTTGGTGCCCAACCCTGCCGAAATCGTCCTTCATGTTCGGCAGGACACTGAAACGGTGCTGAGGCGTGTGTTTGCCAGAGACCTCGTGTCGTCACCGAAGCATACGCGCGTCATGGCCCTGTTCTCGGAGCACCGGGACGGGGGGGCGACGACGTACTCCGTGTCTGCGTGGGACCGGGCCGAGGCGAACGACTACCAAACGTACAGGGGGGTGATGTCTTATCAACCCCTCGGGAACGATCGCGGCATGCTGGACATGTCTTACGATGGCTTTGGACTTGTGCAGCTAGTGACCGCAGACGAACACTTGCAGCTGTACTTGATTTCCCCAGAGGGGACGCTATCCTCTTTCGAAGACCCTCTTGCCCTGCCGCCGGGAGCGACCGCCGTGGAGGTTGACAACCTCCGTTTCGACACTGTCGACGGCTTGTACGTGCTCGTGGGTAATACACTGTGGTACTCGCCCCTTGACGAGTTCACAACTAACTGGGTGAGCTTGACCACTGACTGCATTGAATTCAATCAGTACGCGGGGTATTTGGCGGTGACGGAGCAACCTGTCGGGGAAACGACGACTAACAGTGTAAAGGTTTTCAAGCGGCAGCCCGGGGGGGGGTGGTCGTTGCTCCCCGATATCACTTACACTCCAGAAAACACTGTGGTGCAGGAGGCGTGGCTTGCGGGCGACGGGGTACACATGATCGCCAAGACCAAACCCGGCGGCAGCTTCACGTCAAGCAGCACGGTGCTGGAGCTTGCGGACGACAACAGCTGGAAGGTCATGCTTCACGGCCCGGCCTCTGAGGACCGTGTCCTGCGCGTCGAGCTCTACGACGGTGCCGTGGCATGGGCCACCACCAGGATCTGCATGCACTTTAACCTGTCACTGCTGCGTCAGGAGCTTGTCGACAACACGGCTTACTACGGTAATATCCCCGAAGACAACACGATTGGGCTGGCAGGATGCATGGACGGGGCTGGCGACACGGCGTACCGTGTTGTCGTCATGTATGCTCGCGACGCGCCGGTGGACGGGTCCGTACTAGGTACCGCGCGTCTGAAGGTCTTTTACCGGTCGTCCGAGAGCCAGACGACACTTGGATTTTGAGGATGCGGGCGCGATAAATAACCACTTGTGTTGTGCAAAGAAAGCGTCGAGACGTAACAATGTCTGCATGGGAGCTGGAGGAAATCGCCTCGCGGTACGTGTTGCAGAACCGGTGGGAGCCCATTATTATGGGGGGCGTCCGTTGCTCCGTAGACTACCCAGACTCTATCGCCCTGAAGCACTGCGCGTCACAGCTGCTTGGTGTCCAGCCGGGGGTCCTCCGGCGCGAGATTGCGTGTATGATGCGTGCGCCGTGGAACATCTTCCGCATGCACATGGAAGGCCAACCCAAGGTCAACCAGGACACCGTACTCGCGTGGTACAACTCCCTGGGTGCAAATGCGCTGAAGATGAAACCGTCTGAATTCATACAGGCGTACCCGACGTTTACGGACGGTGACGGCGAGCAGCACCCCATGGCTGCCGTGTTTGCGGCCACAGAGCACGGTGGCGGCCACCGCATGGAGTACGAGTTCGCGGCGGAATTCAAGTTTTTTGGATCGGACGGAAACACTCACCTGTTCCCCGCCGCGTACGATATGCTCTATATTGAGCCGCAGTTCGCCGAGCTCGGGCTCAAGGCGACCCTGCCTGTGAGGAGCTGGAAACCCCAAAAGAACAACACCTTTCGCATTACACTTGATGCCGAATCGGACACCTTTGAGGGGGATTTAGACAACTTCGTCTCCTTCCTTGTGCGATGGGGCCGGGACGGCCTACACTTCCCCTTCACCTTCAGCGGGCTGCCCAACCTGACCGACATGGTGTCTGTGGAGTTCAGGATACAGCAGACCGCGCGCCTGCTCAACTTCAATCCGTTTGACACGAACACTCACGTGGTGACTGTCGGCATCCTTGACTACGAGGGGAGACGCATAGACAAAATGAACATGTTCTCCCTGGACTGGCAGACGTACGTGCGTAGCACCCCCCAGGTGATCGAGCATTCGGGGCTGCAAGTGTGCCTGGAGGACAACGCCAACCCGAACCAAATGGTGACCTCTGTGGACGCGTGCTTCGCAGTGATCTCCGGGGTGAGGGCGGTCGTGGCGGCGGTGCGCCCGGTGTGTGACGCCGTGCATGAAAGTAACCGTCCCCATGGCCTTCTGGCCATGATGGACGCCGTCACCTACGACATCGCTCGGGCGCAAACCCTCATGCTGACGGGGAACAATTTGCACCTCATGAAATCGGAGGGCATTTTGCAGATTGAGAATGTGGTGGACCGGGTGCACGTGCTGCTGGATCACGTTCGGGAGGAGAACATCGGGACCGTGGAGCAGAGACGGGAGTGGGCGGAGCTGGTGACGAACAATGTGAACCTCAAGAAGATGATGGACGATGCCACGGAGGTAGGTTACTGGAAAGAGAGCTACCGCAGTCTTCCACGGCCGTTGCACGAGCATGCAAAAAAGGACTGGGAGGGCCTGGTGGGAGAGGTGGCCGAGATTCGCACGCGGAGGGAAAGGGGGGGGTTCCCGCCCTGGGTCGAGATCGTTATGTGTTTGCTGGGGGCCATGATTGTCGGTGCGGCCGTGTACGCCGCGTACAGCGCCATCCGCAAGTAAAGTACGACCGCGGTTTCTGCCCCACTCTTTGTAGCGTACACTTACGCGCACGCCCGCAGGGCGTCCTTGCGCCCCTTGGGCGTGGTGAACGCGTACTGCGCCACCAGGTGCCACAGTCGCGGCTCGTATATACGAGAGGAGGTCACCGAGGGGATGCCCTCCACCCACCTGACCACCCTCGAGAATGTCGGTGCAGTGGCCTGGTCCTGCTCGCGGTACCGCTTATTGCGACGAGGGATGACGGAGAACACACGATTGCCACTCACGGACAGGGTGGTCACAGTCGTGTTTCCTCGCAGCGCCTCTGCCAGTGCCGCAGTCCCATCGGGGACGATGGTGTTGTCTTGCAGGCGCAGGGTGGTCAACGTCGTGTTCCCCTGCAGCGCTCTTGCCAGTGCCACGCCCCCCCCAGGACCGATGTTGTTCCATGATAGGTCCAACGTGGTTAACGTCGTGTTCCCTTGCAGCGCTCTTGCCAGTGCCTGAGCACCCCCGGGACCGATGCTGTTGCCCGACAGGTCTAACGTGGTCATCGTCGTGTTCCCCCAAAGCGCTCCTGCCAGTGCCGCGGCCCCCTCAGGGGCGATGTCGTTGTCTTCCAGGTTCAAGGTGTCCAACGTCGTGTTCCCCTGCAGCGCTCCTGCCAGTGCCGCGGCCCCCTCAAAGCCGATGTTGTTGTCTTGCAGGTGCAGGGTGGTCAAACTCGTGTTCCCCTGCAGCGCTCCTGCCAGTGCCGCAGCCCCCCCGGGGCCGATGCTGTTCCATGACAGGTCTAACGTGACCAATATCGTGTTCCCCCGAAGCGCTCCTGCCAGTGCCGCGGCCCCCTCAGGGCCGATGTTGTTGTCTTGCAGGTGCAGGGTGGTCAAACTCGTGTTCCCCTGCAGCGCTCCTGCCAGTGCCGCGGCCCCCTCAGGGCCGATGTTGTTCCATGACAGGTTCAACGTGGCCAACGTCGTGTTCCCCTGCAGCGCTCCTGCCAGTGCCGCAGCCCCCCCGGGGCCGATGCTGTTCCATGACAGGTCTAACGTGACCAATATCGTG
>Ga0306910_1000275_pt1 | contig 28787 bp, 21 predicted proteins | sample AntRauMFilla2698_FD_190438 | JGI IMG/M metagenome (GOLD analysis project Ga0306910, IMG submission 190438) | Saline lake microbial communities from Rauer Islands, Antarctica - Metagenome Filla 2 #698 (v2) (version 2) | ecosystem: Environmental > Aquatic > Non-marine Saline and Alkaline > Saline ... | reverse complement strand
TGACCCATCAGATAAAATGCTGAATTATGCGAAACAAAGAAAATTAGAAGTTGAAAAAGGCTTTGCGGAAAATTTGCCATACCCCGACAGTAATTTTGATTTTGCCGTTTTTATCACTTCTATTTGTTTTATTGATAATCCTGAAAAAGCATTAATAGAAGCACATCGGATTATCAAAAACAAGGGTGATTTAATAATAGCATTTATTGACAAAGAAAGTGCATTAGGTAAATTATTTGAAAAGACAAAAAAGGATAGCAGATTTTACAGATATGCCAAATTTTATTCAGTTAGTGAAATGACTTCAATGATTGTAAATAACCATTTTGAAATAACTGAAATTGTGCAAACAGTTATAAAACTAAATTCAAATATTCCTGAAAATCCTATGAAAGGACACGGAAAAGGAAGTTTCGTTGTGATAAAAGGAAAAAAGAAATAACATGCTGGTAACACGCGGTCATAAAACATTGGGGTTAAAGTGGTTATTCGAGCATTCTGCCACGCATCAAATTCGGTGTAACTGGACAGGAAAGTAGCCCGCAATCCCCAACATTTCATACCGCCAACCGTTACCACATATTTTAAAACAATATTCTGCAATTAGTTAAAATATTTTATTATTATTGTTGTCACATATACTATATAAATGACAACAAAAAAATATGAGAAATACAAAAACCTTGAATAAATTTGAGAAGACACTTGAGTATTGGAATGATGAATTAACGAAATACGACTTTGACACTTTGTTGGAAAAACCAAACTCGGAGAGTTGGTCTATGGGACAGGTTTATTCATTTAATAAATTCTACACTTAGTTTTCATTTGCAACAGGTTAAAACTTGTTTGGAAAACAAGGAACATTCGGAAAAGAAAAAGAATTTTAAAGGAATTATGACCTACACTATTTTGGGCAGTTTTCCGCCAATAAAAATCAAAGTTCCACCATCAGAATTTTATTCACCGCTACAACCTGAAAGCAAAGCGCAAATAATAAAAGGTTTAAGCAAAGTGAAAACCGAAATGGAATTGACTTTACCAAAATTGGAGACTGAAAAGCAAGGAAAAACAAATCATCCCGGATTTTCATATCTGAACGGAAATGAATGGTATCGATTAATTGAAATGCATTTTAGACATCATTTAAGACAAAAGGCAAGAATTGACAAATATCTAAAAGAGGTAAAATGAAAAAAATAGACTTTCATTTCGAGAAACCAGAAGACAATACAGGTTACTTACTGTGGCAAACAACTATGATTTGGCAAAGAGAAATGAACCGAGTACTTGACAAAATTGATTTGACACATACACAGTTCGTTATTTTGGCATCTTTGGGTTGGCTGTCCCAAAATCAAAGTGGAATAAGCCAAAAAGACATTGCGGACAATAGCAATACAGACCGAATGATGGTTTCTAAAATATTGAGAACACTCCAACAGAAGGAGTTTATAAAAAGGCGAGAAAATGAAAAAGACACTCGTTCAAAATTGGTTTCCCTTACCGAAAAAGGAATAATCAAATTACAAGAGGCCTTAAAGCAAGTTGAAATTACAGATAACAAGTTTTTTTTAGAAATTGAAAAAGAAAAAAATTTTAACGACTCATTATTAAAACTTATCTCTTCGAATTCAGAGTTATGAAATATTATATCATTGTGGCTTCAAAAGATCACGTAACTAAAGGAAAGGAAAACGGATTTGCCCAAGCTGGACACGGTAAAAAAACACAGTTGAATAAATTAAAGAGAAGCGATTGGATTTTATACTATTCTTCAAAAGACACCTATAAAGATGGAAAAGCCTATCAAAAGTTTACCGCTATCGGACAAGTAATAGATAATGAACCTTATCAGGTAATCGCAAGTCCGGATTTTAAACCTTGGCGAAGAAATATTGACTTTAAGTCTTCAAACGATTTGGAAATCCGACCATTGATAAGCGAATTGGATTTTATAAGTAATAAAAAGAAATGGGGCTTACATTTGATATCGGGCTTTGTAGAAATCGGAAAGAGTGATTTCAAGAGAATTGAAACAGAAATGCTAACAGAGAAAACAATCTGATCGAAGAAAAACCTGTGGTAACTTTGTAAAAAAATCAACGGCTTGTGCTTACTTATTGTGGCCGCCCTATTTTTAATTTGTATTTTTGAAATAAGAAAATTAGAAATAGGGCTAAGTGCTTCGAAATGAACCACTAACCATTATGAGCCATAAGAAGAAAATCAAAAAATGAAAGAATACCACACAAAAGTAGGTATTAAGGCATCCAGAGATATAGTTTGGGGTGTTTTAACAGACTTTCCTCATTATAAACAATGGAATCCATTAGTCTCAGAGTTGTCAGGCAATATTGTGGAAGGTGGAACTATCCATACCACTATTGTACCCTTAAAGAATACTTTTGCTGCCACCTTATTATCATACAAAGAAAATCAAGAAATAATTTGGCAAGGAAAAAGAGTTGCGAAGTTCCTTTTAGCAGGCAAACACTATTATCGTTTGAAAAATGTTAATGCATCGCTTACCACTTTGGAGCATGGAGAGTATTTTACGGGAATCCTTTCGTATTTCATTTCGAATAAATTACTGAAGAAAATGGAAGATGCCTTCATTGAACACAATACAGCACTTAAAAACGAAATTGAAAATGCGTAATAAAAAATCCTCATCTATGGCGCAAATGGCTACACAGGGAAGCTATTTGCCAAATATTTAATCAGTAAAGGTGTAAAACCTATCCTTTCCGCAAGAAGCAATAAGGTGGAGCCAATAGGAAAGGAGTTGAATTGCCCAACCAGGATTTTCGCGACAGAGGACGCTGCAAATCATCTTGATGATATTGATATTGTAGTAAATTTAGCTGGCCCATTTTCTGTCACTCAAGACGGTTTAATCAAAGGCTGTATCCATTCAAAAACCCACTATGTAGATATTTCCGGAGAATATGCGGAAATGGAGAATGCTTTTAAATATCATTTAGAGGCTCAAAATGCAGGTATTATAATACTACCTGCAGCTGGATTTGGAGTTGTTCCAACGGATATTGCAGCAAAATTAGTTTGTAAACAAATCAATGACCCTACCCATCTTACCATAGCTTATGCCACTGTAGGCGGTGCCTCGCGCGGAACTCTCAAAACAGTATTGAAGGACATACAAAAACCAGGGCATATTCTTAAGAGTGGTCATTACCAGGAAGCACTGCCCGCTCAGAGTGAAATAGAAGTGGATGTGTTTGGAAAACATTTTAAAGCCGTATATAACCCGTGGCGGGCTGATTTATTCACTGCACAGAAATCTACGGGTGTAAAAAACATAGAGACCTATTCAGAGTTTCCCGGTTTTGTGGTCAGCATGATGAAAGGAAAATTACTTTGGCTCAGAAACCTGATACTGAAAAGGCTTATTAATTTTTTACCTGAAGGACCCTCAGATAAACAACTGGAAAAAGGGAAAACATATGTTAAGGCTATTGCAAAAGAGTCTGCTACACTTGAGATGAAGATACCAGAGGCATACAAGTTTACGGTTTTATGCATCGAGAAAATGCTTAACCTAATTACTGAAGCGAAAGGCATGAGTGGCTTTCAAACCCCATCAATGTTTGGATCTGACTGGTTGAAAGAAATAGAAGAAGTTGAAATAAAAGATTAAAACGTATCGGAAAGCGATGAGATGTTGTCACTGTAGATTCATCTACAGAAATGAAATCAAATACTGTATCTGCTTTAGAACAAGCTGTGAATACCAAAAGTAATAGTGCAATGCCTCTTATTATTTTCCTTCTAATTTTTTTACAGCTTTTTTGGCGGAAGGAATATTCGGATTGATTTTCAATGCTTTTTTATAGGCTTTTAAGGCTTCTTTCTTATTTCCTTTTTCCAGCAATGCTTCCCCATAGCTATCCCAGCAATTACCAGTATCAGGGAATAATTCGGTGTTCAATTTGAATAACTTAATAGCACTATCCACATCCTCTTTTCCATGCAAATAAGCATACCCCAAACTGTTGATTATCCACTCCTTCGGGTCGGCAGGGTGATAATTTGTGGTCAAGCCTTCAAAATTTTGTTTGATGAATTCTACTCCTTTTTCTTCAAAGGCTTTTCTAACGTTCTGAATGGCGGGCAATTTGGGGTGGTCGGGTTCTTCTCCTCTTGTAATTTGCAGGATGCCAAGTGCTAAATGTTCTGCTACGGGCTCATCCATATTAGCAAATACAATGATTGACCTGTCATCACTCAAAACCTGATAGAAGGCTGTATTAAACCCTTCAAAACCACCTGCCATTGATGGTGCTTTCCCCTTGGGCAACTCACGTATCCATTGAAAGAATGGGTCCTGAGATTTCATTTTTTCATCAAGCAAAATATCGTCATAATAATACGCCCTGTAGAATTTCAAAATATCAGTGGTAGTGGACAGAAACCCGCCATCGGGGTTGGGCAAATCCTGCATTGTGCTATTTTTCTCTAATACTCCGAGCGGTGAGTAAAAGTATCCGTATGCCACACGGTTTTTGAACCTGTCCAAATTTTCTACATAGGTATTTTTCAATCCCAAAGGTTCAATAATTCGTTGTTTAACGTTATCAAAATAGCTTTTACCCGAAGCATTTTCGATGATTGCCCCCAGGAGTACATATCCGGCATTGGAATATTCATTCTCCTCTCCGGGTGGGAACATCAATTGCTCCTTTTTTAAACGTTCCACAATTTTATGCAGGCTTCTTTCCTCTCTTGGCAAATCAAAATAATCCATACTATGATAGTCCCGAAAGCCACTTTCATGGCTCAGCAAATGCTCTACGGTAACTTTGGCAACCATCGGGTCTTCAAATCCATCCACATAGTCAACCAACTTATCAGAATACTTTAATTTTCCTTCTGCAATGAGTTGCTTGACTACAATGGACGTGAATGTTTTGTTCATCGAGCCAATATCAAACAAGGTATTTACCGTATTGGGAATGTGGTTTTCCCTGTCTGCCAATCCAAACGCTTTGTGGTAAATGGGTTTACCTTTTTCTGCCACCAACACCACGCCCGAAAAAATGCCTGAATCAATGTATTCTTTTACCCGTTGATCTGTTTTCTTACTTACTTCTTCCTTGTTTAAAGTAGCGGAAGACGGTTGTGCGTTGCAAGCCCCTAATTGAAGAGCAATAATCAAAATTGTGAAGTATGTTTTCATTTTTTACCATTTTGTAATAATCATCGCTATAATAATAAGAACAGAATAAATGCAGATTTCCTGAAAGTTAGGAAAGAGTCGAAAAGTGTGATGTATCCCTAATTCAAGCTAATACTTATATAAAATAGCTGCTTGATAACACAAACCACCCTGCTCATCACACTACGCTATGATGAAGCGAATCAATTTTTACCTTTGACCTATGAGAAATTCAGGTTTAGAAGTTATTGTTCACATTCTGTTTTGGGTTGGCACAGGTTGGCTCATAGTCTCCGGATTTTCCATACAATCGCACGAAATTGAAGTTATCAATGGCGTAGAAACAGCAAGGATTGTCAGAGGCAATGGGCTTATTTATCAATTATTGCTTTGCATTGCCATTGCTATGGTCGCTTTTTATGTAAATGTGCGGCTCATTATAAAAAGCAACCAAAAGGAAACGAGCAAAATCCGAAACTCATTTTTGGTATTGCTAATCGTAATGATTCTGATATATATTTCGACGGGAATTCAGATTTTTAAAGACTCACCGCCTCTTCCGAATGACATCGCTTTTGGGATTGCCGTTTTTTACTTTTCGCTTTCCGTAGCTTACGGTCTGGTAAAGAATTCGATAGACAACCACCAACGGCATCAGCAGTTGATGCTTGACAAAAAACAAGCCGAACTCGCCTTACTTCGCAACCAACTGCAACCTCACTTTTTATTTAATGCCCTTAATAATTTGCTATCGATGGCTTATCCTTCTGATAATCCTAAATTGGCTGACTCATTAGATAAACTTTCCCAACTTTTACGGTTTTTAGTCGAATACAATATGACTGAAAAGATTCCTATTACAAAGGAAATAGAATTCTTAAAAAACTACATTGATTTGCAAATGTTACGGTTTGAAGAAGGCGAGGTAAACGTCCGTTTTAAAGTGAAAGGGGAATACAAAAAACAGAAAGTTGAACCCGGTTTGTTTATTCCTTTTGTTGAAAATTCTTTTAAATACGGTACAGAGCCGGAGAAAAGAACAACGATTGATATTGAGTTTGATGTAACAAATCAGCATTCAATTATCTTTAAAATAATGAATAGTAAAATGATAACGAACACAAATGGAAGCGGAACGGGTATTGGGACAACAAAGAAAAGGCTTGAGTTGATTTACCACAAAAAACACCATTTAAATATCGTTGAAACTGATAGCGAGTTTATTGTAGATTTAAGCATAGCAACCGAATGAAAGCAATTATAGTAGATGACGAGCCAAAAGCAATTCAGCTGATAACCAGTTATTTGGAACACTTCAACAGCATTGAACTGGCTGCCACGTTCAGAAACGGCTTAAAAGCATTTGAATATCTATCAAAAGAACCGATAGATTTGATTTTTCTCGACATCAATATGCCGCATATCTCGGGGATTTCGCTATCCAAAATGTTACCCGAAAACATAAAAGTAATCTTCACTACCGCTTATTCGGATTATGCCGTTGAAAGTTATGAAATACAAGCGGTTGACTATTTGGTAAAACCGATAAGTTTAGAGCGGTTTATAAAGTCCATCAGCAGAATTTTAACCCATAATGACTCTTCCAACGTAGATAATAAGAACATAATACTTGTCAAGAGTGGTTCTGAAACTTTCAGGATAGACAGTTCTTTGATATTGTTTTTAGAGAAGGATGGAAACTATATGAATTACAATTTTGTAAGCCAAAAAATAATGGCAAGGGAGACTGTTCAGGAATCATTGGATAAACTACCGAATAACTTTATTCAGACGCATAAATCCTATATTGTAAATACCGATAAAATTGTCAGCTTTGGTAAGAACAACGTGAATATGATGGGAAAGGAAAACATACCAATAAGCGAAACATTTAGAAGTGAAGTGGTAAAACGGTTGGAAAATAATGTCAACAGGTAACAAAAAATCTTGGACATTAGGTAGATAGTGCTAAATTCAGAATGCGTACTTTCAATAATCTATATATAGCGGTTTATAAGTTGGAGCTTTCAGATGCCAAACGCACCATATTAAAATCGTTGGTGGTAATATGAAAAAGCCTATTATGAAACACGTGAACAACTATTTAGGATTGATAATTTTTCTGACAGTTTTTGGATGTGCTCAAAATCCCGACAGTGCAAGTATAAAAATGGCTGACGAAGAAGTTGTCGCACCAACAACTGAACAAAAATCCTCTGTAACTGTCGAAAGAAAATTAATTAAAGACGGAAGAATTGAATTCGAGACAGACAATTTAAACTCGACAAGGAAAACCATTTTTGAAGCTGTCAATAAATACAAAGGTTACGTTTCGTCTGACCAGGAATTCAAATCGTCAGGACGAAAAAGCAACACAGTTGTTATTCGTGTTCCTGCGAACAATTTTGACAATTTGTTAAATGAGGCGACTCAAGGTGTTGATAAATTTGAAAGCAAGGAAATCACTATTAAAGATGTAACGGAAGAATTCCTTGACATTCAAGCAAGACTGAAAACGAAAAAGGAACTTGAACAGCGATATATTGAACTTTTAAAACAAGCGAAAAACGTAACCGAAATATTGGAAATTGAAAAGCAAGTTGGACAACTAAGGTCTGAAATTGAATCAATTGAAGGACGTTTGAAATACCTGCAAGACAGAGTTTCATTTTCGACTTTAACTATGACTTTTTATGAAAGTATTCCGAACCAGACCGAGTTTGGACAGAAGTTCAAAAATGGTTTTCGAAATGGCTGGGACAACTTGATTTGGTTTTTTGTCGTGCTGACTAATATTTGGCCGTTTATCCTACTCGGAGTTGGACTTATATTCGGAATTAGATTTTACCGAAGAAAACAATAAGCGAGATAGAAGAAAATTCAAGGCTTGTTGCTCGTCTCAAACTTCGTGCTTAACCGAAAGTCTCGTGTTTCGAAGCCGCCTACTTTTCATATACTAACCGTTTGCAATCGTTGAACACGGAAACTGTTTAAGATTTGTAATATTAGAGATATGGAAATGAACCTACAGGCTTCAAACTTGATTTGATTCAATTCGCAAATGCTGTCGATTATACCACAGAGATCATATCCCGACATCCTGAAATCTATCCGGTTTCGAACAAGAGAAAGAAAAAGAAAATCCGGAAAGCTGAAGTGGACATAAAACGAAATATTAAAGGATACTAAAGGACTCAGTATAACTCACCTATTCAGAAAAAATCTTCCCTAAACCATTTTCTGAATTCCTTTTTGGGCTTCTTTCAGGAGTTTTCTGGTAGCTTCGGCGATGTCTTCATTTTTAAACACACTGCTTCCGGCAACCAGCACATCTGCGCCGAGACTTGAAAGTTTTGCGGCATTTTTGAGTCCAACTCCACCGTCAATCTCGATAACGAAATTCAGCCCGTGTTCTTTGCGATATTGGTTGAGTCGGGCGACTCGGTCGTAGGTTGATGCGATGAAAGATTGTCCTCCAAAGCCGGGATTAACGCTCATTAGCAGAACCAAATCCACCTCAGGAAGAATGGGGAAAAGCTGCTCAAGATTTGTAGCGGGATTAGCCACCACACCCGCTTTTTTGCCGTAACTTTTTATGAGCTGAATTGTTCTGTGAAGATGGGGGCAGGCTTCAACATGGACAGAAATGAGATCTGCTCCCGATTCAGCAAAAACGGGAATGAACTGATCGGCATTTTCAATCATCAGGTGAACATCCAAAAACGTATCTGTAAACTGATCCACAGTTTTAACAATCATCGGTCCGTAACTGATGTTCGGTACGAAGTGTCCGTCCATGATATCGCAGTGAATCCATTCCGCTCCGCCTTCTATCGAAGCTTCCACCTCTTTTTGCAAATGCGCGTAATTAGCAGCTAATATTGAAGGGGCGATAATTGGTTTCATAATTTTATAACAGTGTTATTCCAGCGGAGTTTCGTAATCGACATTTGTGGTATCAGACATAGTGGGAGTTTCTACCGAGGTAGAATCGACGATTACAGCGCCGGTTTCGGTTTCTTCCTGTGTCGATCTCTGTTCAGAGACCACCAGATTAATTTTTGTTCCTTCAACGAGGCTGTCGGCGGTTGCGGGACTGAATTCCATTACCATATTCGGTTCAATATCATTTGTCCCTTTAAATCTGATTTCACCAATTCTCAGCCCGACATTTCTCAGTGCTGCCTGAGCCTCATACAATCTCAATCCTTCCAATTGTGGAACAGGAACTTTTTCAATCCCATAACCGTCACTGACGGTAAGGCTGATAATTGCACCACGTTCCACTGATGTCCCTTCAGCAACCGATTGCCGGATTACAGTGTTTTTGTAAGGTGCGGCCACATAAGATACGTTCCCGACGGTTAATCCATAGTTTTTAAGCTGAAGCTCCGCGTTTCTGAGCGAAAGATTTGTCACATCGGGAACAATTACCTTTGGGGTGTTTGAGCTGTTAACCGTGAGATAGATCAATCGATTAGGTTTAACTATCAGAGCCGGTGAGGGTGTTTGATCGATTACATAATTTGCGGGGAAGGCGGCATTGTAGCGCCTGTCAACAACCGAGTCGCGTAAACCTATTGAGTGAAGTTGTTTTTTTGCGTCGGAGATTGAAAGTTTCGTTACATCAGGCACTGTTACACCTTCGTTGTAATTGGTGTAAGCCGGTAAAATCATATAGTTAGCGAGTCCGCCCAAGATCACCAAAATAATAATGACGATCGCGGCGAGGCGATAAAATTTTCCGTAGGTAAATAGTTCTTTTATCATAATTACAATAAACCGTGCCGAACGGACATTTCAAAATTGATCATGTACCTGACTTTTATTTGTCTAAATCCGCGATGAAAATACAAAGGTTTGGGATAGCATGAGAAGCTTCTGTTAAAAACTCATCTCAAAGCTCATCATCGGAGTTGTCTGCAAGCCTGAATTCCCCATTCGATGCTGCTGAATCTGTACCGTAAACAGGGCGTCAAACGCCGATACAAAGTGATTGATAATCATGGCGGTAACCATATAGCTTGCCGCGCGCAGCTGATCATTGAATTCTTCTGCGTCATCACGCCCCTTCATCCATTGAGCCGACATCATCGACTCATTCCAGTTGTTATTCATCATATCCACATCGGTGTTGAAATCACTCCAACCAGGACCAAACTGGAAATATTTACTTACCAATTCATAATATTGCTGCGAGCCATAATCAGGAATTGAGTGGGAAAAGGGAACTCCGTTTGTGCCGCCGTACAATACTAACTGTTCCAAATCTCTGAGACTATTTATATCAATAGTTTCCCACGAATCAGGTCCATATCGCCAATTACCGGGATCTACCGTTGCGCCGCCTACTACATAATCTTCCAGCATCTTATTATCATTCGGGAAAAAATTATTACGGTAATCAACCAGATAAGCGGTGTATTTTTCCACGCTCCAGTTTTGATTAACATAGCGTTCGTACTTCGATTCGTTTTTATCCCCGAGATGAGTGAATCGAAGATTGGCGAAGATCAATCCCGCTTCTGCGCCAAAATAAACGGCCGAACGCCACCACTTTTTATTTACCGCCTGAGAAAAACCCGGCACGATTGCTGAGCCTAAAAACGCGACTCCGGGAGATTCTCTGAATGGTTGTAGAAATCCGCCGTCAGCAGCATTTACAAAAACTTTGGTGTTCTGACTGTTGAGGTTTTTAGAGATTTCATAATGTCGCGCAGATGGAAAAGACTGACTGTAGGAAAATTGAAACTTGTTCTCACCAGCTACTGAAATAGCAGAGGTATTTTGCCCGCAAATTTCCATTGCTGATATCGGCAACATCAATAAACATAACAGTGTTATTTTAATAAATTTCATGCCACCATTTTAGGTTAAAGGCTAAAGATCAAAATCAAACAATAGTCCGAAATGTATCAGAAATTCTCTTCCGTACGAAACTGTGGGATCATCGCCCGGCGTAATAAAATCTTCGGGAAGGGTTAAATCAAACTCATTAAGTCCGTATGCTCCACTAATAAAGAATTTACTGGGAAACAGATATGCAGACTGAAAGCTAAATCTCAGCTCCGCGCCAATACCTGTTTTAAGGTTATCTCCTGTATTTAACGGGGAATTCCAGCCATTTCCTGTTTCAACAAAGAAGCGGGCAAAAAGTTTGTCGAATGTAAACCGGCCATATTGTTCATTGATGTTGCGTATCAAAGGCACATTCCACGAAAGCGTCTGTATTGCCGTTGTTGAACCTCCGATCGCAAAAAACGGGTAGCTTCTGAGTCCTGTTAAACCACCAATGTAATCGGTAAAAAATGCATCATCTATAGGAGAAACGTAGCTGAACAAGCGCGTGTCGGATTGGAAAAACTGATCAAATAGCTTAAATCCATAACGGGCTTTAAATTCAACAGAATGATTTACATACTTATTGAATTTGGGAATCAGTGTTCCATCCTTGAGTTCGTATTCATCCAGCAACTCACTGGGCTGAAATCGGTAACGAAGAAATCCTTTAAGTCCCAGCGGGGCAACATCTCCATCAATATGCGGAAGATACGCGCGGATAAAATAGGCCGCGGAAAGTCCATAGCCCTTGTAATATTCCTGCGTGGAACCCGCAACTGTTTGCTGATACTCTTTAGAATAAAACGACTCAGTAGTCACCTGATACGGGCTGTATTGATATCCTAATTCAAGCACTGAAAAACGGTTTAATTTACTTCTGAGGAAAATATCGGCTTCCCAAATATCGTAGGCGATATCGGCATTTGTAGTATCAGGCAGACAGGAAACGCAGGGAAATTCCTCAACTGAAAGTCCATCAGGCACATTTCTGCGTAAGTTATACATCTCCAAACTGATGGTTGGATTCCAGAAAGCGTCAAGAAACGGCAGTCCTCTGTATTCGGCAATTAAAAACAGATCGCGATCAAGTTTCGCCAGTCGGTCCGGGGCCAGAAAATCACTTGCTCCATCTGCTTCCACAGAACCAAACCCAAACATAGCTCCGCCAAACAGTGAGAATTTATCGGTGACTTCCCGTGAGGCAAAATTAACACCTACTTTCATATCCCGCCACAGATTTTGTCCTAACTGCCCCACTCTTCCTTTTGAGATCAACGAACTGTTAGAACCTTCCGGAAGTGTATAATTATCGAATCGAATGGTTGGAAATATGGAAATTTTAGTAAAGATATCCTGATATTTATAAACTTTTCTCTCGTCTGAAGTCTCAAGTGATTCCAGTGAAATAATTGCCGTTCCGGTATCGACAACGGCCCATGTTTCCTCATCTAATGGCTGAATACTGTAATCCTGCTTCTCGCTTAAAGATCTCCAGTATGATACTTTTTCAATTTTTTGAGTAAGCGTGGTTTTACTCAGCGGCGCTTTAAACGAACCTCTCGCACCGTGGGGAAAAGGATCTACCTTTTTGGAAACTAATTTGTAGCCATCTGACTTAAAGCTCGAGTAATAGAGCGTATCATTTTGAATGTACGGCATGAAAGCTCCACCCTGTACATTGGTGAGCTGCGTACACTGCCCTGTTTCTGTATCAGCCCGGTAGATATTGAAAATTTTATCAGGATTGGCGGAGAAATATAGGTTTCCATCTTTATCTAAAAAAGGATCGCGCAGATCACAATCAGGGCGATCGAGCATGGTCTCATGCTCCCTTGTTTCGAGGTCAATTAATTCCAGACTTTGATTATCTCCGTCGAAAAACGCATAGATGAGCATGTTTCCGTCAGCTGAAAAACGCGGGGTATAAATTTGTTCTCCGTTTTTGTAATCGGTAAGCTGCTCGGTTGACCCGTCATCGAGATTGACTAAGACAATGTTATTTGTTCCGTCATTGAGATGAATAGCAGAGGCCAGATTTTCATCTTCGGGATGATATTGTGGATCTGATAAACGCCCGCTTTGAGTCAGGCGCTTCATTTTTTCTTTCTTCAGATTATAGGTAAATAGATCGTTGTACTCTTCTCCGTATCGATTTTTTTCATTTCTGCTGAAAAGCAATGTTGTTCCGTCATCACTGATATCGTACAACCCTGTGGTGATTTTCAACATTGGCCGATTGCTGAATCCGCACGAAAATAAGTCATGATCGTGTCCGGCGTGTAAAGCTGTTTCATTCAGGCCAACATCAACCATATATTCTTCCACATTCTCCCCATTCACCACCAGATTGACTGCGCTGTAATCGAGGTTTCTGTTGCTCAGATAGTAAAGATTGTCGCCTTTTTTAAGCGGATAGAGATTCAAAAATCCATTTGGTTCAATCATGATTTCAGGAGTGTATGACATTTCCGCCGTAGCTTCCTCATACTCAGCCGTCATGTGGGCAATCCAGTTGTCGTACACTGTATAACCGTCAATTCCCGTAGCAATTTTGATTGCTTCCGCTACGTCGAAGACGCTTTTTTGTGCCAATGCGTAAGAAATATCCGCCAAAACATGTTCACCAAAGCGATTGGCGAGATAGATTGAAAACCTGTATCCATGATTGTAAACCGTTTCGCGCTCGAGTGAGTTTTTAGACGCGAATGTCCCCATCTCCACCAAACTTAACGGACTGGCATCTTCCTCAAGAATTCTGGTGCGCAAAATCATATCACGGTGGCTGTCCCACGTATCATAATGAAGGGCGGCACGCTGATACTGGGCAGTTCCCTCGGCGAGCCAGGCGGGAACGCTGACCTTGGCGAACGGATAGGTGATAATTCCATTCGGATATCCATAGAGTACATCAGGGCGGCGGACATCTTCATAATTCAACCACTGAACGTACCATGCTGGTACTCTGCGACTCCCTTTCATAGAAGCCTGAATCTGGATAATGTGCGTAAATTCGTGTGTGATTACATTTCGAAACCAGTCGTGTGTACTTCTAAACGGGGTTTTGAGAGAGGGAATCCAGATATCAATCTTGTTATCAAAAAAGTAGGCGGCACCGTTGGAATAATCTTCTCTGTCCTTTAAAACTATGCTGATTTTTTCATCCGGCTCGTGATTATATAACGATGTTATAGGACCATAAACTTCTTCAGCTACTCGTGACACAACCTGTGCAGAACGATCATTTCCTTCCTGAAAATGGATCAGAAAATGATCACCCTCTATTGTGAACCAGTCAAGGTGGTTGTAGGGATATCCGTAGAAAGCGGGGTTGACTTCCTGAGCTGTAACTTCCGTCTGTTGTCCGCTAATGAGGAATGCACACAGCGTGAATATCAGAAATGAAATCTGTTTTACGCGCTTGTTCATTGAATCACCACCATTTTATAAAGTTCGGATTCATTTTTACCATCTCCTTTGGCTTCAGTTCGCACGTAATACACGCCACTTCCCCAGTTTGATACATTTAATAATCGCTCCTGAGCACCATTTCCATGACTCTGAACAGACTCTTCGAACACAATTCTTCCCGTCATATCGATAACGGTAATTTTAACATCAGCAGGATAAAATGTGGAAAAGCGCAGATGAGTTTCTTCTGTAGCGGGATTTGGCCAGTTGTAAGTTTCTGATTTATTGAGTAACTCATTATTCAGCACAGGATCGACGAGACCTCCGCCGGGATTTATGAAACTCATCGGGCTGGATTCATCTCCATAAACTCCTTCCCAAACTCCGTTACTTTCTGCTTCTTCAAAATAAAGGCGAATAAGATCACCATTGTTGGTGGCCGCATACAGAATTTTATCAACCCACAACGGATGTATTGTCGGTTTGGTTGCCTTATGACTTCCAATAGCCAATGGAAAACCTGAAATGATTTTGCCGGTGTTGTCGTATGCTATGAGATGCTGAATTCCGCTTGAATCTACCGTTCCTGAAAGAATTTCAAGAGATCCGTTGCTGTTTATATCAGCCGATAGCGGTGCGTAATTAAATGAGTGATATTTCGGCGGCGTTATGTAGAGATTTGAAATAACAGAGCCATTCTGATTATAAGCAATGATTACATCTTCCTGAGAGATTATCACAGAGGTATTATCCCGTTCAGAAAGCTGACTGAATCCAATAAACGCGTTTTGAGCTTCGTCAACCTTTTCAATATCTCCTGTTGAGAGATCAATCATATACGTTTCATCGCCCGTCAGAATCGCTTTGTACTCATCGAAGTTATATTGTGCCACATACAGCAAATAGTGTTGGTTCCCGAGGTCGATTTGGTTAGGGAGTGTAACAGATATGTCACTTTGGGGCAATGTTGCTTTTAAGATGCCTTCTTTTGACACCTCAGCTGTAACACCGTTATTATTAGTCGCAATCAGATATCTGCCCGATGCATTCTCACTAACCGTTTTTGTTGAGCCATCGTATTGAAAATTACTTCCGGAAAAATGTACCACATCAGGATTATCTGTTAGGACTATTGGGTGGAAGTGATCAAATGCTACCTCAGAAATACGTGTTGCGTTTGGGGCTGAATGGTCATCACTATCAGGGCGTCTTGGTACCCGAAACAAACCAATTTCTCCATTTTGTGGATCTAAAGCAGTAAAAAGTGTTTCGTGATTTGACTCCAGGTAATAAATTGGCCCCGCTGAGAACTGATATTGTTGCACTAAATCAAGAGACGAGTTAAACTCGCCAAGCGAAATACTGCTTATTTGCTCTCCCGGAATAATTAACTGATCTCCAAAAATTTGCAATGAAACCGGATATACACTTTCCTCTCCTTTCCAACTGTTTTGATCTGAAAATAGCGAGAGTTTTGTATTTGTCCACGCTGTATCAATCTGATAGGGCCTGTTGATATTAATAAATCTTATTTCAGCTGATGCTGTGGGCTGAATATCTGAGATATTCTCAATCACAAATCCGTTGGGCTGACGATCATACGATTGATTAGATGGCTGCGTCTCTGGTCCGAATCGGTTTTCATACACTCTGAGAGAATCGCCCAGTTCTGTAATTACGGTGTAGTCATTTTCGCTCCACCACATATCATAAGCTGTTCCGCCGGTAACCGAGGAGAGAAAAATATCTCCCGTTGCTCTTCCAATATCCTGAGCGCCATCGGCTTCTTCAAGATCGAGTCCTCTGTGCAGCGGGTTTTCATTCACGCCTTTCCCACGCGCAATCTGACTCCGAATAATCTGTTCATCCACGTGCCAAATCAATACGCCCCCGTTAAGCACTAAATCATCGTTTGTATCAAAATCCTGATCATCTCCCGGAAACTGTCCGCCGGGCAGAGCCCAATCGTAATCGCTGACATCAGTCACTACTCCGGGCATGAGTATATCCACTAAACTATCGACATTCGTGGCTGAAAACCGGCGATCTTGATTTTGAAATGTCTGAGTGACCACAGATCCGTCAGGCTGCTGAATGGTTACTGTAACACCGTTATTATCAGCGTCACGATGTCTGTTCTCAACCAGAAAATATTCATCCCCGTGAGCTTTTACCTTAATTATGCTGTTGGGCTGATTCAGTTCAGAAGCGGGAAGATCTACAGCACGATCAGATGTGATTTCAACAGGATTGGCCCAGCCCATATACGTTTTCTCCCAGGCCGACATATTTGGGGGAAATAATCCTGAGTACGCGAAAAATCCCTCGGGGTCCATCAATCCGAAGCGCCCAATAGCCGAATTTCCTTCTTGCGTGTCAAACAGATCAGGCAATCCCAAATGGTTTCCGATAGTGGCTGTGAGCAGTCCGTTTATAGAAAGCTGCAATACAAATGGATCTTCGAGAATTTCTCCAGTCCGCGATTCTGTTTCCGGTAAAATCATGGCGTTGGTAATTCTCGCGGCACCGTTCTGGACTTCAAACCCCTGAAATCCGGGATCATCGAGCAAATCTCCCAAAGTAGATTGATTCAGATAGAGCGAGGGAATATCCTGAGGAGTGGGATCGAGCGTGGTTCCCAAAAAGTTAAAATCACGTCCCGCTCCGGCATGGAAAATGATAAAACCGTCATAATTCGCCACGGTGATTGCATCCAAAGCTCCGTCTTCATCTGCTTTTTCCCAGCTGTCTCTTACAAGATTTGCCAGTTTAAAATTCTCGGTGTTATCTGGCCCGATGGGGCTGTAAGCGGCCATCATGGAATCGAGTCGAATCACTTCGGGCACAACGGTAAAATTCAGCTCCAGCTGCCCGTTTGACTGCTTTTCAAAATAGTTTTTTGCGAAAGTGAGATGAGCTTCAAAATAGTTCTGATCGTGCGGAAGGGGATCAAGCACAATATTTTCTGTTGTATCGAGATAGGCTGGGTTGAAAGTTCCATCACCTGTGGTAAACCGGTTTTCATCGGGATGAAACTCAACCATAAGCGCCAGCAAACGCACCTCCCCCTGCTGTGAAACCTGTTTGTTATAGCCGTGCCACTGAGAGCGTTGCACTTGCAGGTTTTGTTCTGCTTTCAATGGTGCATCAATCTGAGCAGAAGCCATTCCGGCGTCAAAAAACAGTAGAAGAACAGATGACAGTAAGAATAAAAGAGGAGCCTTAACTGAAGCTCCTCTCAAAAAAACCGAATTATTAATCAAAATGATAATGCCTAAGCGGGAAACATGGTGACTATATTAAAAATCTACTAACACAGAGAAACGAATGGTGTCGGCCAGTGGGTCCTGCTCTCGAAGCGAGGCGATATAACTGAAATCGACACCAAAAATATCGTAGCGTAATCCTGCCCCAAAGGTAAGAAACTGACGGTCGCCATTGTTGGGAGATTCGTAAAAATATCCACTTCTGAGCGCGAACTGTTTGTTATACCAATATTCGAGACCTACGCCGATAACAATCTGCTCGGCAAGGGTAATACGCTCAGGGCCGGGTTTACTATTATCGAGCTCGGTAACAAAGGTATCCCATGAATTGAAAAGTGCTTCAAAGGGACTCATAGCTTTAAATCCAACAGTATCGCCATCAGCGATGTCGGGTTGAATACGAGCCATTACTTTTGAAAAATCGTTACTGATTGTAAGCGTGTTATAGCCATCGGGATCAAGCTCTGTTGTGAACGCCCAGCCTGCGCGTAAAACCGTTGGTAGCGGATCTTTCTGTGCGGCATCGGTGTACTGAATTCCCGGTCCGAAATTTGAGAGATTGGCGCCAACGCTTACCTGAGCGTCACGTCCGCCGAGATCAAATTCATCTGAGCGATACATTCCGGCCAGATCAAGTCCCACACTCGTTCCCGCGCGGGCTTCCTGTCCGGAAACTCTCGTTCCTGAGGGAACAAGATTACTGTATATAAATCTCAAACCTGTTCCAATGGCCCAGTTGTCACTCAGTCGATATCCATATGATCCGCCAACTGCAAGCTCATAGCTCCGGAAGGTTCCTTCTTCAGTTCCGTCTTCATTTGTCCGAACCTGCTCACCGAGATTCAAAAATGTAACGTGCCCACCAATTGTTCCAATTCCGTCGACATACATTTTGCCCACCAGATAATCATAGAACAGATCGGTATCAAATTGTGGAAGCCAGTTGGAGTGGGTGATACTTATTTGTGTTCCTTTCTGGAAAGCAAGTCCGGCAGGATTCCAGAATACTGCTGAGGCATTATCTGAAATCGCCACGTTTGCGTTCCCCATTCCAGCTCCCCTGGAATCGGGCTCAATTTGCAAAAATGGAACCGATGTTATCCCGGCTTGTCCTTTAGCGGACATCGGGAGTAAAAGTGAAAGCGCCCATATTGAGCAAAGAATTGTTGAGAGATATCTTCTATTCATGTTGTTTTCCAATATTATCGGATGATAACGAGTTTCTCGATTGTATTCGTTTTTTGACGCCCTTCAGGCAGGTCGGCTTCTACACGAACATGGTACAGATATGTTCCTGTTGAGAGCGGGTCGCCGTCTAAATCTCTCCCGTTCCAGGGAATTTGAATAAACGGACTTGATGTAATGTAATCCTTAAGTTTGTGGTGATATACGGGGCGACCGGTTAAAGTAAACACCCGCACTGAAATTGTTAACGGCTGAAGCGGCTGATTATGTTCTATCACAAAATTTGTTTCTCTGTGCATAGGATTAGGGAAATTATACACGCGTTTAATCTCCAGATTCCCGGAATTCGCCACTGTGAAATCGGTTGTGGTTTCTGAGGGATTATTATACACATCCCAGGCTCTAACCGCTATAGAATATGATCCTTCAGCCAAAGCGGGAATTTGAAAGTCGACCCGACCGGCTGTGTAATCATCCAGTTCTGCTGTGTAATATTCGTTAAGCACATAGGTTGTGTTTTCTCCCCGCTCGTTGGTGAGCGTGGCCGTCATTTCGTGTCCGACCCCAGTGGCCGATGCGTTTATTCCGGTGGGATCAGCGAGCTCAATTAACAGGCGGGGCGACTCGTTTACCAAGCTACCGTCCATATAGGATTCGTCGTTTAAATAAACTTTAAGATCAGGTCCCTGTTCATCATTCTCAATGCTCCCCGAAATTCCATTAATTCTAAAGTTATTGTATGACCACGATGCGTTTTCCCCGGTTTCACTTTCGGCATAAAAAGTAATTCTGGCTCTTTTCTGCGAAAACGCAATATCTTTAGGCAGCACAAATCCCGTTTCAAACTCTCCGTTTTCCACACTTGCCCGTCCGCTGAACAGCACGGCGTTTTGATAATAATAACCGCATTCAGGCATGTTACAATTCTCATCCTGAACCCATTCTCTGTCTTGTGGAAGTGATACAAAACGTTCCGCATCATATACTTTATACGAAACTGTGCCATTGAAAGATGGGTCAATCGCGTTATTTCCGTTGGTAATGGCTCCGGTCACCCGCGTTTCCTCAAGTGCCCGTGCGTCATAGAGCTGAGCCGAAGCATCGTTGCCGTTAAACGTATCAACATTGCCCCGTTTTGATGGAAGTCCAAACTGCATGGCGGGATCGCCCAACAGCACAAATTTTCTTCCGTTTTGTTCCGAACCAAATGATCCGGCAATCTTTGTTTCCCGATGTATATCACCCAAATAACGAGTTTCTCCCGTGGCAGGATCGGGCGTGGTCATAATTCTTGTAAGCGCTCGGTTAAGACCGAAATTACTCGAGGTCGGGCTTCGACTTGTGTACACAACCCGAACCGTTGTAAACGCGGCCACAGCTCCACCATCGGCCCATTGCACAATTTCTTCTGCGCCGGATTGTCCTTCGGGATCATCAAAACGGCCAAATGAACAGGTGGCGGTTATAAATGTGGTAAGGCGGTCATAATTATAGAACTGTGAAACCATATCAGCGGTAAACAGACGCTCATCACTCAATATGCGCTCCGCTCCGTGACCACTGTAGTTCATCACCAGACTGCCATCGTTTACGGTCTGAATTAAATCGCGCGTTGCGAGCGGCACTCTGCGTCCGCCGGAAGTATTCTCAAGCGGATAATCAAATTCATAGATTTTCTTCAGTCTCACGCCGGTAGCCTCACGGTTGATTATTGCCGCTGTAGAGTCGGCATTAAGTACGTGAAGATCTTTATTTGTCGATACCTCAGGAAAATCATCATCTGCAATAAATGTAAATAGCGTACGCCAATCACCATTGGTTTGATCGGGATTCTCGTAGTGTTTAATCTTGTCGATCATCACCTGAGCTTCATTCGTTGTTTGCACCGGAAAACGACCGATTCCAATATCGATTAACTCCGTACCTGATGCCCATGAACCTTCAGACTCATCCATCAACCCAAAGAAATCATCTGTACCGTAGCTTGATACACGTCCCAGGGATTCCTCTGTTTGATAGGTAAATACGATATTTCTGCGCTCGGGATTTTCAATTATCCCCTTGTAATCGTAATTGGTTTCACCAAACATCAGCAGATATTTGGGTAACTGATCATCATTCTGAGCCGCATTATAGAAATGGCGAATCATATCACGCATGGCCACGATATCGGGCTTCCCGCCTGAGAATTCATTAAAAACATTTTCTTGTTTTACTACAAGAGGACGCAAACCCTGGCGCTGACTTCGATATTCTGCCAGTTCTTCCGCCTGTGGCAAAAAGTCTTCTGTGGTGATGATAAAATAGTTTGGGAAATAGGATAAGCCCCGGATATTGGTGTTTTCAATTTCTTCTATTGTTGAAATACGGAGGTAGGAAGCCTGAGCGGCGACACGTGTTAAGGGATCAGGCACATCTGAAAAACGCGCGTTACCTCCCTGAAACGTAACCGGATAGATCGCCGGATTCACCGGATCTGTAATATTCCATACCTCCGGACTCTCATCAAAACCCTGCATTACAAAGGTATGACGCCGTCCACGTTGAACAACTTCCGGCATAAAGAATAGCATACGCTCATTTTCGGCAATCAACTCCCGCTCTGCCGTCACAGCTATATAATCGATCCAGGCACGGGCTGAATTGCTGGAACTTGATAATTCCCCTTTCAATTCGATGATATCCGTTAATCCATTAACAGTTCTGTCAACCCGCTCATTTCTGGTATAAGCCGCACGTCCTGTCTCGCTATTTAAATCGGTTATTGCCGGGATGTACGTTTGAAGCAAAGTTTGTCCATTCTGTAAAACCTCAAACGTACTCGAACTCTCAGAGCGAGCCGCGATATTGGCACTTATGGTCACAGGAGAGGAAGATATTATTCCGGGTAATGTATCCTGAAAAATGGTTTGTGTTCTTGAGATAGATTCATTTGTAAATAGCTGTCCCAGCCATTGGGTGCCCGATTTGAGATCATCTACAGCTTTATTCAGTTCTTCTTCCTTCCAACTGTAATCGTGGAATCTTGTGATTGGATTACTTGCTTCAGCTGCGCTGTTATCAACCTGAGCCTGTTGAATTCGCCGGCCGGATTGTGCTGCGTCTGTTCTTATAAAAACGGCGTTGTAATTACTGTAATAGTGAACCTGATGCACAAAAAGGTAGGAATCATCACTAAAGTTTAGCCTTCTTTCCACTTTATTCTGACCATCGCCGTAGAAATAGATCACATCATCGTCATCAAATGAGCCGTCGTTTCCGGCATCTACTAAAATGGGGAGCTCAGTCAGCTCCGGACGCTCTCTGTTATTTCGTTGAGGAAGCATATCGCCCGGTGTTCCCCAGATTTGTAAGCGTTCAGGATTTAGATTTTCGAGTGAAATTCCGGCATCACGCAGATCATCAGCTGTTAAACGATAAATGCCATCCTGTTTAAAGGTGATTTTATACCAGTCTCCTTCAGCGAGCGGAGAATCAGAAATAGTACCAATAGCTGTGGAACTATTCCCGGAAGATGAAAACGATTTACTTTGTGAAAGTGGCTTATCACCTCGCTTTTTTGGAAGCGCGATTTTCAAGTATTTCACAACACTCAGGTCACCTGAAGACAATCGAGTTGCCAGGTTAATTTTAATCTGCTCAATACGCCTTTTTTGGTGAATTCCCTCACCCATCTTCTGAACACGGTAAGCGGGGAAAGCTTCAGCTTTTTTGCCGTCTGGTGTAGGATGTGTGACCGTTGAGATTTCAAAAATATCCCAAATCCTGCCCTCTGCGTAGTGCCACGTTTCAATCGACGGGCCAGTTGCGAGGCTGTCGTTTTTCAGCTCATAGATATGATGCGTAGCGGTTTCACCCACGCGGGTAAAATTCTGGGCGGATACACTGTTATTGCTCAAAGCAATTAACAGAAACGCAAAAGCGCATACAGAGCTATTATATGTTCGGAATTTGGACAAAGCTGGGATTATTAATTCAAAAACGTGCAGTTGTAACGTTCGGTGTTGGAATTGAATTATAGTAGCGGTCCGTTATAAGCTTTGTCAGTTTGTGAAGTGAAAATGATTGTGATAAACTACTCTGTCCTGTAATGTTTGTCAAGTTCTTATTACAGAAACATTGATTTCAGTAACAATGATCACTTTTTTATGGGATAATACAAAGTGCCTGCTCTTGTAACGAACTCCGGCACTTTATATTAGAGATCATTCTTTCTTTATTCGAAATCTGTACTGAGTTTGTAGCGGGCGATGCGTCCGTTACCGCTGTCAGCCACGTAAAGTACCTGGTCGAAGTATACAACTCCCTGAGGATCAATAAATTGTTTAGTGCCATTTCCTTCACCTCCGAATGAGATAATAATAGCTTTGTCCTCCTCAGAACCAACCGGTGGATTAATGCCCTCAAATCCGTTTGACTGGAACATATATAGGCTATCGGTTCCCGAATCGGTTACAAAGATATAGCCACGTCCGTCGGTTGAGTAGGTGATATCAGTTGGATGCTCAAAACGAAATGTTTCATAAAGGAAACGATTCGCCTCTGTTGTATCCTGCTCCAGCAAACTTGAATTTGCCTGATACTCAAGACCATCGACAGTTTGAACAGCGCTTATCCAGAGAACTTTGTAAGGAGGATTCTCCGTAATTCCCTGTTGTTGCGTTTGGGTGATGAGAAAGCTTTGGTCTTCCGACATCTGCTCCCGCTGTGGAGGTCCCACAAAGGTTTCAATACTTGTAATGCCGATTCCACTTTTCAGCGACGGCGTTACCGGGTCAATTGTTCCAAGATACTGTGAGAATCTCATCTTCTCTGTTTGTTCTCCATCCACAAATTCTCTGGTAAAAATCATTACCGTGTTATCCGGTGCAAAACCACGAGTGTCAGCATTACCGGGACCTGTTCTTGCAACATATAAAGCATTGTCGGCACGTGTGGCCAATCCGGTTATTTCTACTTTCTCGTAGTTGTCATCTCTATCACGGTTTAGGCGAATAGATTGTGATGAAAAAGTATTACGTGTTCCATCATCAAACGGAAATACTAAGGTGTCAATGAAGGTAACATCGTCATCGGTGTTGATATTTCTCAATTTATAGATCACAGGAAGATCAAAATTAACATCAACTTCCTGACCATTCACATTTTTAGGAACAGCAATTGAGTCACGAGCGCTTACAAAAATATTCAGATTACGATCCATCGTCACATCTGAGGCATCTCTCAGCTCCAGGGTACGAAAACGCCGGCCAGCCAAATCAAGAACATGCAGGCCAATGTCATCTACCACATACACGAGCTCATCGTATCCGACAAATACATCTTTAGGATTCACAAATCCATCCCAAAAAGGCAGTAGTGATGAAAAACCAACGACTTCATCCACATTATTGGGATCCTGACGTCCTTCTTCAAATATGTTATCTGTAATATCATCGTCTTTGGTGCCAAACAGGTCATTGCAAGATGTAAAAGCGAATGAGCTCAGAAGCAATAAAACGGTAAACAGGGAAAGTTGTTTAGTCAAAGTCATAGTTAGAACGAGAAATTAAATCCAAAACGGGTTATATCACCAAGCGTTTCATAGGTGGTGTAGCTGACATCAATTTTCGTATTGACACCAAGGAATTCTTTTTCAACACCAAAACCAACGCTTGGTAGCGAGATTTCTTCGAGGCCAAATTGATATCCGCCTCGCAGATAGAACAGATCCATGTAACCTACTTCAGAACCGATGCTCAGGCGTTCAGCATTATCGCTGGGGTTTGTAAGCTGTGCGGTAAGCATCACGCTAAAGTGTTCATTTTCCCAGACATCGTAGGCCGTTCCCAAAATAAACGTGGTCGGCAAAGTTACACTTTCAAAGTCGTCTTCAATTAATATTCCATTTAAGGTCTGACGCTCTGTTTCCCCTGATGGATCAGCATCAAAGCCAAAGTTGTTAATACCAACAGAGAAGCGTAATCCTGTTTCTCCCACACGATAAAAGAATCCAAAATCAAGCGCACCAGACGTCATTTCAACCTCTTCAATACGTTCGTGCATAAAACGGGCTGTAATCCCATAGCTAAACAGCTCGGTCAGCCTTTGGGAAAATGTTAAACCGGCGTTGTAGTGCAGTGTTCTGAATGTGCGACCGGTTCCGAATTTGTTGAATTCTGTGGTTTCATCAATCTCCCCTGAATCCAGATACTGAAGAGAGAATCCGATAGCATAATTTCGGAAGTGTTGCAGATACGCTGCGTAATATTGATTAATATCAACAAAATAGACCGTTTGATTGGTCATAAACTGACTTCCTTCTGCCTGCACAGCAAGAGCGGGATTCCAATATAGTGAAGATGCATCCATTGCATCAGCAACAGAGGAATTTCCCAGTGAAGCTGCACGCGGATCCACACTAACCTTGGTGAATTGAAAACCGGATGTCCCGGAACGGGCAGATCCTAAATTTGGGATAAGTCCCTGCGCCATAGCCGATCCGGATATCATCAGCAAAGCACAAAGGGCAAGTAGATATTTAGAGTGATTCAGATACATTATCTTTCTAACAAACATTTAGTACACACTTAAAATTTGAGCGAAAAGCCAAAGGTGATATGACGCTGTTCTAATAAATTAGCCGGATTTAAGTAAGCCGGAATATTATTATCGCGCGGATCGAGATAACGGGGATCTTTCACGTTATTGGGAACGTCGTAGCTTCGGTTATCACGCAGTGCAATCAGTTCAGACTGGGTTTGCGGGTAGTCTTTTTTGTAAGCTTTTCCTGTAACAGGATTTACAATAGCTGAGTTGTCAATATTTAACACGTTGTCAATCTCAACAAAGAAAGTCCAGCGTGTTTCGCCCCAATTTACCCAGCGGCGAAAAGACATATCCATAATAAACCAGGGGTCGCCGGTTTCACTGTAACGTTCTGCCGGATCATTACTGCGCTCATAAATAGGTCGCCAGTCGTTATCGCCGGTTACGGGATTTCGTGATAATCCCTGAAATTCAACTGGTGTATAGCGAATACCGCTTCTCCATATTGTTGAGATGTAAAGCTGCATTTTATTAAATGCCGCAACGTTAAATAACGGATCATCTCTGTCGTAAGTAAACGTGACGCTGTTTTTCACATCCCATGGACGATCCCATGCCAATGGTGTTTCAATATTATTTCCCACATCACGACTTCCTGACAGCAGATCCTGAAGCGCCTGATTGTTTGATGAGCTCAAACCTTCAGCACGCGAATATGAGATAGCAAGTGTTCCCTGAAACCAATCACTGTATCGTTTAATGTAGGTCAGGTCAACTCCACGGACACGGGCGTAATCACCATTTACACGAAAAGCGCGCTCGGTTGTACGTCCTGTAGCATCGGGAATTAAAATGCGCTGTGTTGTTATGAAATCATATTTATCTCTCCAGAAAGCCGAGATATTCAAAGCATCATTAGCCGTAAGCTGATTTCGAAGGCCAATTTCATACGAGATATCCACTTCCGGATTCAGATTTGGATTTCCTAAATCTGAGAGAAATGAGCGATCCTGATAGAACGGATCGAGTCCGGCGTATAAATACGTTGGGTGAGGTACACGTGTTGAGTGTCCGTAGTTAAAGAACAATACCTGATTTTCACGCACCGGAAACGAAACACTTAGCTTGGGAAGTGCTCTGAGTTTGAAACGATTTGAACCAAACAGACTGTATGTGTCATCCTTATACGCCTCACGAACCTGATCGGGTATTGGCGAATCGGGATTATTTACGGAATTGTCAACATACTCACCGGGGAACCAGTACTGAAGGCGTACACCTAAATTAGCAATCAATCCTTTATAACGGATCTGATTATTAGCATAAATAGCGCCACGACCCGGCTTAACACGCCAGATATCTGAGGTTTGACCCAATCGGTTAGATTCTGAGAACTCACCCGGCGCAATTTGAATCGGAGCTCCCACCCATGGACGTTCAATATCGATCCACTGATAATCCTGGAATTTAGCTTCAATACCAATGTTAAGTCGATTCGTTTGATCTGCAAAAAATCGTGTATACGTGGTTTTGTAAGTTACCTCTTCAGCAAAGTGATCGTGCCACAAGCTTGCGATACCGCCGTTGTTGGCAAAGCCATCTCCCGGAAGGACATATAAGAAATCATTTCCTGTGGGAAACTCGGTTACGGGCGGAGTGATAATACTGCGTGCGTCAAATTCACCATCAACAGAATCGGGGCGCCAGTAACGACCGTTCGCGTCTGCTCTGAGTCGGGTAAACAAGCGGCTCACCTGAACTTCATAAAATGAATTCTGATCGAGAGTATGCGTCCATTTCAGATAAGAGAGATTCGACTGGTGGGCGTAGGTATTGGCGTTATCAAGATCGCGTTGAAAGAAAAACTGATATCCCGGACTGATGCTGACATCGTTTCCGGTAATCTGAAGCATTCGTGTATTTTGATTTACCGTAAGAGAGCGCTGGTATGACGCCTGAAGTTTCATTCCGGCTTTAATATTCCACGTCAGTTTTGCCATTCCATTCCAGCGGTTATCCTGGCGGGGTGACCAAAAATTTGATTCAATCATGGACGAACGAACCTGACCGGCAGCATTCCGGGTAAATTCATCCGATGCGCTAAACTGGCCGGAGGTGAACAATTTGAAATCACCCGGCAGATCCAAGCCAAGTGGTTTTAAGATTTTTTCTGTAATTGGTTCGGGTCCGCCAAAGTTGAACTCGTAAGTATCCATGTAAAAATTGGATTTACGGTCCGTTTTTGATCCCAGATTATCTCTTTTGTGCGAGATAAATCCTCTGTAGGTATCGCCACCATCGCGGGTTTGAACATTTACGACGCCTGAGGTTACATCGCCGTATTCAGCGCCGACACCACCAGTTACAACTTCTACACTTGAAAACGCGTTCGAGCCCATATCAAGGCCAAAACCTGTTCCGGCAAGCGGATCCTGTGCAGAAACACCATCAACAACGTAGCCTGTTTCATACGCGCGACCACCTTTAATGTAAATTCCGGATGGATCCTGAACCACACCCGCCTGAAGTCCCACAACGTCTTCAACTTTCTGAACATTAGCCGATTCCATCTGATCGGAAGACATTGTAACAGAGGAGTTTGATTTTTCAACGTCGAAAATTGGTTTTTCGCCAACAATTACGATCTCTTCATCTGAGCTGAGAACCTGCATACCAAGTTTAACATTGAGCTCGGTTTCCTCACCAGCTTCAATTTCGATACCGGTGAATAGTTTTCGCTCAAATCCAACGTAGCTGAATTCTATGTTGTATTCTCCCGGTTTTATTCCGGGAACAGTGTAAGCTCCCTCAATATCGGTTGCGGTACCAAGTGAGGTTCCTTTTATAATTACATTTACCCCTATCAGGGTTTCTCCTGTATCAGTGTCGGTTACAACTCCTTTCAGCGTACCAGATTGGGCAAAAAGCCAGGTTGGCAGCAGTATCAGAGCTGTAAGAACGGACAGAACGTGTATTACCTTCTTCATCATAAATTAGTTGGCTTGAAATCCTAATTCGTCGATTGTGAGCGTTTTGACGAGTTCATCAACATTGTTATCAGCGTCGAGTTGCTCAATATCGAGGGAGAAATAGATGATATTTCCTTCACCTGACTTTGTTGAAATCGTTTCATTCCCATCGTATTCACGGGTTCCTCTGAACAGATTTACAATAAAATCAGCGTTGTAAAGTGCCGTACCGTTGCCAATCAATTCAATTGGCTGAGCCGCCACAATGTTATTTTCTACTTTTAACGTTGGGGCACCAGTTATGTTTTCGGTAGGAGTAATCAAACTATCACTCTTTATCTCAAATGAGCGTGTACCACTCGGGCGTTGCGTTAAACCATTGTAAGGTAAAAAGGTGAGTAGCGGATGTCT
>Ga0306910_1000272_pt1 | contig 28914 bp, 27 predicted proteins | sample AntRauMFilla2698_FD_190438 | JGI IMG/M metagenome (GOLD analysis project Ga0306910, IMG submission 190438) | Saline lake microbial communities from Rauer Islands, Antarctica - Metagenome Filla 2 #698 (v2) (version 2) | ecosystem: Environmental > Aquatic > Non-marine Saline and Alkaline > Saline ... | reverse complement strand
GAAGAACCTTGCCGCATATGGCCGCTGGCACGCCGCCCGAAATAACGCGGACCGCTCCTACCTCGAAGCGCTCAGGCTGCTACTCGCTTCAGGCCCTCGCGCCAACACGATTTGCTGACACCGCCCCTGTGGATCTGAAAAAAGTATTGTACCTTCGGTGTGCATCCCCGCACGACCGGCGCGCCCTGACAAGTTCTGAAAATCGCGCACCTTAATTACATCTTTTCCTTGGCGAACCCCTGAAACAATCAAGTATCGAATAGGAAGGTTTACGCCTTGTGCCAATGTCGATGTACAAACGACAAAACGAATTTTCTCCGTTCGCATGGCGTATTCGACCGCCAGCCTAACTCCCTGCGGTGTATCGCCTTGATGGGGAAAGACCCCAATCTTAGATGCTTGATAGGTAGCACATTTTTCACCAGTGTTTAGGCTCATTAAGCGAGCAAGCTTTTCAACTTCGCCAGTATCGGACATATTGAGAGGCGTTTTCAAGAGTGCGTTGCGCTTGATCAAATTTGTTATCTTTTCGCAAACCTTTACGACTGATTCTTTTTTTCCACAAAAAATCGCTACCCCACCGTTCTCGTAGAGCCTAAGTCCAAGATCGATAGCTATCCCCTGGGAGTCGTTTTTTTCTGGAAAGTAGTGTTCCTTTTTATCACTCCTAAGTGCAGGTAACTGTTTCCTCTCAATAACCAACGGAACAAAAAATTTGTCGTTGCCAATGTCTTCGGCTGAGACGTATCGCACCCACCCGAATTCATCTTTCCAGCTAACAAAGCCAACAGCCTTGTTAGAAGCCATTAGCCGACTACTTGAAACCACATTGCTGTTTTTGTTTAGCCACTCTGCAATATCGGTAGCGTTCTTGATGACAGCAGAGATGAGGACCTTCTGGCATGTGTCGGGAAGTAAACGGCGTAATGTTGTGAGCAGAAGTTCGTACGTTATACCGCGCGTGCCGCTGTCGAACTGGTGACCCTCATCAAATATCGCCAGATCAATCTTTGGGCAAATTTCAGGATGGAGTCGCAGCATGTATAAGAGCTTCTCGGGGGTCAAAACGACGATTTTCTTGCTTTCCAAAAGCTCACTCAACTCGAAGTCCGCAACCAGAGCGTCGGATAGTTCAACTACACCTACGCGACCATCACTGAAGGCTTTTGTAAGCTCATCACGAATTTCGTGGCAGAGGGCCCTGAACGGAGCAACGATGACAGACAGCCTGCCGCGTCCAAAAAAGGAACTTCGAATAATGATTTCTACTGCCTTTGTTTTGCCAGAACTTGTTGGCATTTGCACAACAGCAGACTCGCCTCTAAAGACATTTGATTTTCCGAGTAAATGTTGAGCTGGCCACAGTTCTGCGAGTGAACCTGAGCCTTGAAGCATTTCTGCCCAATAGTTTCTGTCTAAATCCGAATAGATGGGAAGTGAGTGCCAACTTGAGTTCTCGAGTTTCATCTTAATGAGCGCAGCAATGCAATCAACTAAAAGTAGTTGGCGAGGAGTTCCGTGTGCATGGGCGTATCGTCGCAGATTTTCTGCTGAAGCCGCGACTTTTTCCTCTCCGTGACCATGTTCGAAAAATATTTTTATTGAAGAGTAACAGTCCTCAAGTAGTGGGCTGAATTCGCCTTCGCCCCCGCCAAAGTAATCAGAGTAACTTCCGACCAGCAACCATGAAAGCAGGTTTTCAACCCCCTCAGCAAACAGCTCATCGTCGTCAAACCTTGCAGAAAGTACCTTTGCGCTTCCAGGCAAGTTCGCCAAATAGAATGCTGTTGCCCCAAGTAGCCGAGTATACGGGTCAAGACTTGAATTTAGCCTGGACCCTTCAAATGAATCGAAATAGTCAGCGATAAAATTTGCTCTCTGATGCAATTCAGATATTTTTTCCTCATCCACTTCTCCTTTGGAAATTTCAGAGACGATATCGCCCAACATCCCTATTGTTAGAATAAATAGTTTTGCAGGATCGTCAGGAATTGAAATATGCTTGTCGATGGCGAGGCCATACTCGTACATTTTGGCCTTCGCCTGTGTGATCCCAAGAACTTTTCGAGAAGTTGCTTCAGGCTGCATCGGCAGCGATCTCGTACAGCTTGTGAGTCAGCTTCATCAATTCGCTTCCTGAAATTAATATGAGTTCGAGACTGTCAATTTTTGGATGAGAAGAAACTTCCTCTGAACCTGTCTTCACCGGAACAGTTTGACAGCTTGCGGAACTGGAAGTCGTTAGGCATTCAAATTCATGCGAAACAATCTCGGCCGCACCATAAATTTCGGTGTACGGATAGTCTGTAGGGTTCTGAAATCTTGCCACCTTAGAAACGTTTGTCATATTCTGGCTATCCAACATCTTTTGTTTTATAAAATTCAAGGACTCTCCAATGCGGAGGTAATCTTTGGCGGAGTCATTGATTGCAGTTTGGAGCCTATTTTCTGTTGATTTTGAGAACTTTGTTTTTACTTCATAAATGACCAATTTATCATCTTTTCTTGGCTTCGCAGGGTCGGCCAAAAGAAATCCCACGACATCGCTTCCTTTGGGAGACTCGTTTCTGATAATCTTCGAACTCCATCGCACACGAGGAACCCAGTATCCACGAATCCACTGTAAAAAATCTGCCACTAAAATTTCCCCGAAATCACCTGCTCTCGTAGCCGGCCCCAGCCCTCCCGTTTGAGTTGGGAATTTATAGTCAAGAAGGTATTGAGAACGCGTCACATTAGGGGCTTTGAGCAGATCGATCTGTTCATCCAAGCAATAGTGGTTTCTAAAATGGCATGCCCAAGCCGCGAAGGCACTTGGGTCTTCGGTGTATGCGAAATCCCAAATCTCTATGGGCACTTTGTCAGCAGTTGAGTACTTACCTTGCCGCTGCTTTAGCCATGATACGTGGCTCGGGGCTGCCTCGGCCGCAGGTTCCGATGATGCCTCAACAGAATGAGTATTTATTGACAATTGATGTTCTCAAATTATTTTTTTATCTTAAGCATGTGAGCACGTTTTTCATTGCGCGGCAAATGCGGATTGAGAGACAAAGGTTGCTTTTCCGGTAGGTACAGAGCTGAAATCTGTAAAGGACATCTGGCAGAAGATACCAAGCAGACATCACGGGCGTGTTTTCCTCGAACAAATTTTCTGCCCCATCAGTTACTACTGTCCCCACCGCGGCAGTGTGTCGGCTGTAGGGCTGCGCCGTCGTCTGCGCGTGCGGGCTGTATCAATGTTCCGAGCAGGAATATCGCCGTCAGTTCACCGTCGCCACAAAAAAACGTCAATGCATTCGACCAAGTTGGATCTTTGGCTTTGGATCGCGGCGTTCTTTCTCGTGCGGGCATCAAGCAAAGGGATCTCCTCAGTTGTAATATCACGTATCTTGGTAGTGAACCAGAAAACTGGCTGGAAGCTCGGTCAAGAGTCCAGATAGCGACTATCGTTCACTCAAATTCGTTGTTCTGGACGTGTTGCCTGCTCGACTACATCGAGCAATTCTGATGCGGGTACCTTCATGACTCGCGCGAGCACGATGAACTCAACAATGTCTAATCGGCGAAGCCCAAGCTCAACTTTTGATAAAAATGACTGCCTATATCCAATCATGTTTGCAAATTCTCTCTGCGACATACCATGGGATTCTCGGACTTTGACGATTTCTCGACCAAGTGCAAGCAGACCTTCGCTACGTATGGATTTAGGCATGTTTCGCCACCTTTGATTACTTGACAAAGGCGTAGCCAGAACAGTACTTGAACCGAAATTGGGTTCAAGGAGACTGCACTATGAAAGTCGTATGCGCGAACGATATGCTTCTTAAAATTGATCGTGAGGCACATGAAGTTCAGAAAAGGGTCATAAAAACTTTTGTCAATGATAGCGTGGGACAGCGCATCATCGAGAGGATGCTTCGGAATCCCACTACCCGTCCCCTGATGGAGCTCGAACTGAATGGGTGTACATCCTTTCAATCTGCGCGTGTACTGGTTGCAGAATCTTTCGTTCAACCAAAGACGTTTCGCGCACGAGCCCAAGGATTTCGTGGCAAGGTGTGCGAGTATCTTGAACCAACATCACTGGGGATGGCGGCACTTTTTGACGAACATGAGGGCCTCGAAGATAATCAGTGGGTCGCTTTGTTAAGAGGAGCGATAATCGGTTATTCTTGCGTCGATTATGGCAGTGGAATCTGCGCTACTCGCGATCGCTTGGAAACCGCTTTAGAGCTTCCAGATCCAGAATTACTCCACAGGTGCGTTCACTTCGCGTCTGGCGAAAAACAATTCCCTGAAGCGCAGTCGCTCGGAACACTTATAAATGATAACCAAAGGGCAGAAGCTTCATACTGGTGGTCTTCGGTGGAAGCAGAGAAGCGAAGCGGACAAGTCTTGGATTTTTCGAGCATGCGTGAAGATGGAATCTAATAATAAGATATTTTCAACAATGACACTATGCTTGCCCCAACAGCGGACAACGCAATGGCCCCGGCGCAAGAATATGATCTCACAGTCACCAAATATTTATGCCGTGTCCGCAAATCGTGTTGTTTAGCCTTCGTGGTTTCGCATGCCGCCAATTTCCCTCCGTAAAGCATTGCGGAGATGCCTAAGAGAAACCACGGTTTTCGCCGGTTCCTGGACCGAACGTCTCATCTGAGGGCTGCACAAATAGCGGCAGCTGGCACCGCCCTTCAGGATGTTCGCAGAAGATCCGAAGCGGCTTTCCGGCTATCAAAGCTTCGCTGCAAGCCTGCAAATAACTCATGTCGAAATCAAACCGAAACAGGCACCAACCGCCAACTCGTCAGCTTACCACATCCAGCATACCAACTCACTCCACCAACTCTACAAGACCTTTATCCGCCCATTTAGCCGCCCGGCCAGGAAGTATCTCGAAGACTCTATTTGCCGGCGCATTGCCCAATCATCGAAACGCGACACAGTGAAGGTCTTTCGAGCACTATGGGAGTTCACAAAGGGGAGGCCACCCCAGACCTTCATCTCATAGTGCAGGTCAGTGATGCCAGCGCTTGAATCCCAATGACCACTCTAAGCGCTTCACCTCATTGACTGGCAACCCCCGCCAGCATGGAGCCAAGAGCGACAAGGTGGATCAGCATAATCGCCTTGTCGTTCCAGAGCGCGCCGACAATCAGCCAACCCAGGACGCCGACGAGGAACAAGTAGAGGTTCCAGGGCGTCCAGCCGAAACCGGTTCCGGCGTAGCCGAGGATCTGGATAATCGAGGCCACCCACTTCACCACAAACGCCGTCTGGCTGCCCGTGCTGGTGTCGGTTGCCTCAGACGCCACGGGTGAGGCCCCCGTCGATCCGCCAATTTTGCCCGGTGACATAGCTGCCCCCTTCCGAAGCGAGCCAGCCGATAAGCGAGGAGACCTCTTCTTCCTTGCCGTAGCGGCCCATCGGGATGCGCGCGCGGCGGTCTTCGGTCTCCGGCAGGCTGTCAATGAAGCCCGGCAAAACGTTGTTCATGCGGATGTTCCGGGCGGCATACTTGTCCGCGTAGAGCTTGGCGAAACCGGCGAGGCCCGCGCGGAAGATGCCCGAAGTGGGAAAAAGCGGGTCAGGCTCGAAGGTCGCGAAGGTCGAAATGTTGATGATCGCGCCGCCGCCCTGCGCCGCCATGATCGGCGTGACGAGGCGGGTGGGACGGATCACGTTCAAGAGGTAGACATCGAGGCCCGCATGCCACTCGTCGTCGGTGATCTTTAGGATATCGCCCTTGGGTCCATGCCCGGCGGAGTTCACCAGAACGTCAACGCGGCCCCAGCGGTCCATCGCGCTGTCGACGAAGCGGGCAAGATCGACGGTCGATTGGTTCGATCCAGTGACACCGAAACCGCCGAGATGTTCGGCAAGTGCCTCGCCCTTGCCAGAGGAAGACAAGACGCCAATCTTGAATCCGTCGGCGGCCAGGCGTTTCGCAGCACCGGCGCCCATACCGCTGCCACCCGCCGTGATCAGTGCTACTTTTTCTGTCGTCATGACCCTGTGCTCCTTACTGACCGGAAAATCCGGCTGCATCTGGTATCCAGCAGGTATGGGGTTTAGGATACTCTGACCAGCCAGCTGGACTGTTTCATGGGTGTAGGAAATCTATCGTGTCGAATGAAAACGGCTTGCCTCCCCTTAACGGTCTGCGGGCATTCGCAGCGGCGGGCAGACATCTGAGCTTCCGCGCGGCAGCCGATGATTTGGGCGTGACCCAAGGCGCCGTGGCCCAGCAGGTGCGCGGCCTCGAGGAGCATCTGAACCTCCGCCTGTTCCTGAGGGAGCCACGTGGCTTGGCATTTACCGAGGAGGGGCGCGCCTACCACGCGGCGGTCTCGCGCGCGTTCTCCCAGCTCTGGGAGGCGACCGCGGCGCTTCGGCCAGCACCGTCGCATGTGACAATCAGCGTGACACCCACCTTCGCGTCGAAATGGCTCATTCCAAGGCTCACGGAGTTCACCCAAGCCCGTCCCGACATGGATCTTCGCATCACCGCCACCGAGCGCGTCTCGAGCTTCCACGCTGACGGGATCGACCTTGCCGTACGACATGGACAACCGCCGTTCGGGGCGAGTCTGCGTGCCGATCTCCTGTTCCCGCAGGAAGTTGTCGCCGTTTGCGCACCACATCTGGTCGCGGCACTGGATCGTCCGCTCGATACGAGAGCTCTTTCGACCATGACGTTCCTGCACGACACACACGATCTCTGGCCGAAGTTCATCGAAGCTGCCCTCGGGGGTGATCTTAATCTGTCGCGCGGACTTCGATTTAATCAAACGACACTGGCTCTCGACGCGGCTCTGGCTGGACAGGGTATAGCTCTGGCAAGCCGCTTCCTCGTTCAGCGGGACCTGAAGGCCGGGCACCTGGTGCAACCGCTCGACAACACTCTCGAAGGTGGACTGGACTTCTATCTCCTGACGCCGCGACAAGGTGCGTCTGCTGCTGCATTGCACGTCCGGGATTGGCTGCTCGGCATGACAAGGGAAGGAGCCTAAGTGGACCGCCCAACACGATTTGCGGACACGGCAAATATTTATTCGATCATCCCAAATCCAATGTACTTGCGTGGCACCTGGTCTGTGAGCCAAACACCGTTGTCAGCCTTTTGAAACTCTAATCCGTCCGCGTACATTAGAAGTGCCTCCACCCTCAGAACGATCGGGCGACCATGTCGCGTCCCAACTTGCTCAGCCGTGTTGGGATCTGATGACAAATGTACTTGTCGGCGACGCCCAGAATATAAACCATCAGCGAAAATGGAATCGAGGTTCGCGCTCGCAGTGCCGTGGTACAGAAACTTCGGTGGCTCAATTGTGAGTAGGCCAAGATCAACGTCTACCGAATGACCTTGGGCTGCGCGGATTTTTCTTCCATTTGGAGACAGAGTGAAACGCTGCTTGTCACTTGTCTCAACAATTTCAATCAACTTTTCTTTACTCCAGGGATGGCCATTCCGACGCATCTGGCGCAGGAGATCATCGACTTGCACCCAACCATGCAAATCCAGCGTAAGATCAATTTCTTCAGGCACATGCCGAAGCACACGGCTTAGAAATTTGCTATCTCGACTCATCGGCTGCCCTCGCAATTTGATCAACTCATGACAGAGTTTCGCTTACTTTGGGTTCATGAAACAGATTGAGGGCCTCTTGCTCGAGGTTCGCTCTGGTCATGTCATCTGTACGCTTCAAGTTCATGAAATAAATATATCGAACGGTGGCAGGTAGGGCTACCCAAACACAGGCGGGTCGCCTCTACAAAAAATCCCCCGGAACCGCTGCCACACTGTGCTTCATGGGACATGCACTCATGGAGAACCGCAGCGGTTTGATCGTACAGGGCGACCTGACCAAGGCCGACGGCCATGCCGAGCGCAGGGCTGCTCTCTATATGATCCACCGCCATTCTCCAGGGTCGAATCGGCGGCTGACGCTCGGCGCGGATAAGGGCTACGATGTCGCCGAATTTATCACCAACCAGCGCCAGATCTGAGTGAACCCGCATATCGCGCAGAAATCGAGATGTTCAGCGAGCGATGGCAGAACTACTCGGCACGAAGGCTATGCCCTGTCGATCAAGCATCGAAAGCAGATCGAGCAGGCTTTCGGCTGGGCAAAGACAGTCGGTGGCATGGCCCAGACGGTCTATCGCTGAGTCGTGCGGGTCAGATCACGGTTCATTATGACAATGGCCGCCAACAACCTCGACCGACTGCCCCGGCTACTGGCGACATGACGATGAAAGACGGCGTCAGGCGCGCCTGACATCTGCATCGGAGAACCCGACACTGAAAGCCGCCGCCCACGCAAAAAGGAAACTGTTCCGCCTCGCAGATTTCTTCAGCACCCTGTTAGGCATCAATCTTCGGATTGTAGGTCTAAGTCAAACCTGCTTCATTCAAGAAAATCATGGACATGAGGTTTCATCGTGAGTTTTTTTCAAAGGCCCGTTCTAAATTCGCCATACAGTGTCCCGGAAACTCACTGGGAGCTTGATGGTGACGGACGCCCGACAGACAAGGTGCTCAAAATCAGACGCACGTCCGAACTTCTAACTGCGCTTCCAGGCACGTCTTCAAAGTCTGATCGAAGCCAAAGCGCAATGTTGTTCGATGATGATCTATCTACAGAAACGACAGATATGAGCCCCTCTAAAATCGTGAACGAACTTCGACTGGAGCTCGACGCGTGGAGAAAGCAACCCAACCCAGCGCAGTGGAACGTGACACCCGTAACTCAGCGTTTGCTTCAACATTGGCGTGCCATTCAGTCCGACGAAACACAAACAATACGACCATTCTTTTGCCAACTCGAAGCGGTGGAAGCCGCAATTTGGCTGGCTGAAGTGGCCCCACAAGCCGGCCGTCGAGGAAAGCGTTTCTTGGATAGGATTAAGATCGCGAATAACTTCGCTGTGCTTCCAGAAGATGTCGCGCCTGAAGCTACTACGCCGGATCTGATGCGAATAGCTTTCAAACTCGCTACGGGCGCTGGCAAAACAACCGTCATGGCGATGTTGATTGCGTGGCAAACTCTTAACGCTGTACGAGCAGTTAATAGCAGACGGTTCTCGCGCGGGTTCTTAATTGTTGCACCTGGCATCACCATTCGAGATCGACTGCGGGTTTTAATGCCGAATGATCCTGAAAGCTATTATGTTACCCGCAATTTGGTGCCTCATGAATTCTTGCCGGAAATTAACAAGGCGAAGATTGTAATAAGCAACTACCATGCGTTCAAATTACGCGAGACGTTTGATGCAGCCACCGGAACTCGCAGGGCGCTTGAGGGACATGGTGAAGCACTCAACACTCTCGAGACCGAAGGGCAGATGGTCCAACGCGTTATGGGGGACCTGATGAACATCAAGGATGTCGTCGTAATCAATGACGAAGCGCATCATTGCTATCGTGAGAGACCATTAGCCGAACTGGAAATGCTAACCGGGGACGACCGCAAGGAGGCTGAAGAAAATAGTGAAGCGGCTCGTCTATGGATCTCCGGGCTCGAAGCGCTCAATCGTCAGCAAGGTGTGAAGGTTGTCTACGATCTGTCAGCAACCCCGTTTTTCTTGTCAGGATCAGGTTGGCTCGAAGGAACGCTTTTTCCGTGGGTGATGACTGACTTTGCCCTAATGGACGCAATTGAATGCGGCATCGTAAAACTGCCTCGAGTACCCGTTGCAGACAATCGAGCCGACGGTGAAAAGGTGATGTACCGGAACCTGTGGCCAGCCATCCGAAAGAAAATGCCGGGCGGCAGCCGAAAAACCACTACAAAGTATGATCCGAATAAACTACCGATTGAGTTGAAGGTCGCCTTGGATGCGCTCTACGGCCACTATGAAAAGACATATCAGGAGTGGGAAAACGCCGGAATCGGAATTCCGCCTGTCTTTATCGTGGTCTGCAACAATACGACCAACTCCGAGCTTGTACGCGACTATATAGCAGGCTTCACCCGAACGGACGATGAAGGCAATGAGACCATAGAACGGGGCCATTTGGAACTGTTCCGGAACTACGACGACCATGATCAGCGCATGGAGCGGCCGCGAACCATCTTGATCGACAGCGCAGCGCTCGAGGCTGGTGGCGACGTGGATAAAAGCTTCCGTGATGCCCATGCCGCAGAGATTGAAGCGTTCCGCCGTGAGAGAGCCCGTCGCGATACCGCAGCAGGTGAGATCACCGATGCTGAGATCCTGCGCGAGGTTATGAACACGGTAGGTCGAAAAGGCCGTCTGGGTGGCCAAGTGCGCTGCGTCGTATCCGTCTCCATGTTGACCGAGGGCTGGGATGCCAACAACGTCACCCATATCATGGGTCTGCGCGCCTTCGGGTCACGTCTGATCTGTGAACAAGTAATTGGTCGCGCACTGCGTCGTCTCTCCTACGATGCGGACCCGGAAACCGGTCTATTTCCTCCGGAATACGCTGACATCATGGGCATAGACGGGCTGAACTTTGGTGAGCCAACCGTCAATCCCCCACAAAAGCCGCGCGAGGTTATCCACGTCCACGCCGTCAGCCCGGATCGTGACCACCTTGAAATAGTCTTTCCACGCGTTGCCGGTTTCCGCACTGACTTCCCTCAGGAACGGCTTGACGTCGATCTGGATCGGATGGAGCCTTACGTCCTTGATCCTGAGAAGGTCCGCTCGGCGACCGAGGTCCAAATGTCTGGCATTGTCGGTGAAAGACACAAGCTTGATCTGGAACACATGAAGGACGAACGCCCCTCTGCTATTGCCTATGACATCGCCAGCTACTGGATCGCTGAAAAGCGGCGTGATGCGAACAAACCTGTCGATCTGCGGCTCATCAGCAAGGCCAAACGTATCGTCCTCGACTTTCTCAAGTCCGACAAGCTGGTGTGCAAGGGCGGCACCCACCCAGCGCAGCTGAAATACTGGCAACTCAAAGATGAACTCTGCGACCTGTTCGAAGGTTTGCTTCTGGACCAACCTGACCGCGAGCCGATCATCCGTGCCATCCTTGATCCGTTCTCGCCCGACGGCTCAACCATGAACATCAACTTCCAGACCAGCAAAACCAGCCGCCACGCACCGCACCCGGAACGCAGCCACCTCAACTGGATAATCACCGATTCAGACTGGGAGGCGAGTTTTGCTCAGATGCTCGACGACCACCCTGATGTTGCGGCCTACACCAAGAACCACAACTTGGGCTTTGAAGTGCCCTATTCGCGTGAAGGTGAGAACCACGCTTACAGCCCTGACTTTCTCATCCGTCTCAAGACACCCGAGGAACAGCCGCCAGTGACACTGATCGTCGAGATCAAGGGCTTCCGTGGTCATGATGTGCCGCTTAAAACAGCTGCGATGCGCGACAAATGGGTGCCGTCTGTGAACAGGCTCGGCACCTACGGTCGCTGGGGCTTTGCCGAATTGCGCAGCCTGCATGATTTCCGCCCTGATCTTGACGCAGCCATATCCAAACTGCTGAAAGACAAGGTGCCCGCGTGACCGATGTCGCATTTGGTCGCTTGGTTGAACTACCACTTCGCGAAGCGTGGAAACACGAGGCGCTTGAGTTCACCCCATGGCTGGCTGCAAATATAGATCACTTGGCGGACGCTATCGGCATGCCGCTGGAACTCACGGGCCAGGAAGTCCGCGTCGATACCTTTGCAGCGGATATTCTTGCTCGGAATCCGTCTGACGACAGTATCGTTCTGATCGAGAACCAACTGGAACAGACAGATCACACGCATCTCGGCCAAATCATGACTTATCTCGCGGGACTGGATGCGCAGACTGTTATCTGGATCGCACCAAGCTTCCGCCAACCACATCTTTCAGCCATCCGTTGGCTCAACCAACATACGGCGGACGGCTTCGCATTCTTTGCTGTGAAAGCCCGCGTCGTTCGCATCGGCGACTCACCATTCGCACCCATTTTTGAAGTCGTTGAACAGCCCAACAACTGGGAGCGCGAGATCAAGCGGAAAACCAGCACAGAAGGTAGCGCGTATTACGACATCAAGCAGGAATTCTGGCAGGCGTTTTTGGACAAGTATCCGGCGATGGGTCCACTCGGCGTCACAGCATCGCGCTACCCAAGCGCGTATATCACCGTATGTGACGCACCCAAGATAGATGTGTCGATCTGGATTGGTCGGCACAAGAGCGGCATTTATGTCCGCAGTGGATGGGGTGAACCTGCGGAGCCTGTCGCTGATGTGCTCAATCCTCACAAGGCGACACTTGAAGCATCTTTGGAGGCTTCCCTCGGGCCCAGTGGCCGCGGGCTGCACTTTTTGCCAGCCAGTTTGAACAAAGGCCATGATAAACGTGAATCGTGGTTAGAAATAATGAAATGGATGGAAGAGCGCGTGGCAGCCTACCGCGCGGCCCTCAAACCTATCCTCAACGGAGGCACAGCCTGATGTCCGACGACGAAAAACCCATCGGAAATATCACCCACGACGAGACCCGCGCGAACATTCCGTCGGCTGAACTTGAAGCGGTGATGCGCGAGGACGACAAGGCACCGATCCGCACTGCGTGGGAACGGCGCAATCGTGACATGGACCCGCAACTGGTCTGGCGTGGCAAAGACCCAGATCAGGCAGAGCTCACTGTGGACGCGCCGCCGATTTATATGCAGGAACAGGTGCATCCAAAGGCGTTGATCGACGATCTGCGCGCCGGGAAGGAAAAGGCGGAAGATCTGTTTGGCCACTTCGGGCTGGACGAAGAAGACCGCGAGGCGGAGGTGGAATTCTACCGCCACTCGCGCAAGTGGTCGAACCGGATGATCCTTGGCGACGGGTTGCAGGTGATGGCGTCACTGGCCGAGCGTGAGGGGCTGCGCGGTCAGGTGCAGGCGATCTATATCGACCCGCCCTATGGCATCAGATTCAACTCCAACTTTCAGTGGTCCACCACATCGCGCGATGTGAAAGACGGCAAGATGGAGCACCTGACCCGCGAGCCAGAGCAGGTCAAAGCCTTTCGCGACACATGGCGCGACGGCATCCATTCCTATCTGGGCTATCTGCGCGACCGTCTGGTGGTCGCGCGGGAGCTGCTGACCGAAAGCGGGTCCTGTTTTGTGCAGATCGGCGATGAAAACGTGCATAGAGTGCGGGCGTTGATGGATGAGGTATTTGGTGAGGACAATATTTCTGCCCAAATATCATTCAAGAAAACTGGAAGCTTAACGTCAAATGAACTGGCATCTGTTTCAGATTACATTGTTTGGTATGCCAAAGACCGGAAGAAAATGAAATATCGGCCACTCCAGACAGCTCGAGATTTCGTGGACGGAGAAGGTTCATTTCGGTATTTTACCCGAGGCTTCGGGCAAGTTGAGACCAAAGCTTCCGCGCTAAAGAACAATATATCCCTCGATGGCTGGGAATTGTCTCAAAGTGTATCTCTTAGCTCTCAACACGATAGCAAGACACGATCGGGCGGTTGGTCCTATTGGGGCGGGAGCTTTACTCCTCCAAAGAACAGACAATGGAGCGTTGGTGAAGATGGACTTTCGCGACTTCGAAGCGCTGGAAGGGTGTTTCAAGCTGGAGATAATTTAAGGTACTGCTACAAATTAGATGATAATCCCAATGTTCCAATATCCAACCTCTGGACAGATGCAGGTTCCGGAAGTTTCACTGATGATCAAATATATGTGGTTCAAACCCTAACGAAAATCGTTCAGCGCTGTCTCCTCATGACCACCGATCCCGGCGATATTGTTCTTGATCCCACCTGCGGCTCGGGCACTACTGCCCATGTTGCGGAACAGTGGGGCCGCCGTTGGATCACTATTGACACCTCTCGTGTGGCCCTCGCCCTTGCCCGCGCCCGCATTATGGGTTCGAAATACCCCTGGTATGTCCTCGCAGACAGCGCCGAAGGAGTTAAGAAAGCCGCTGAGGTCACACGCGAAGCGCCATCGACCCACGCCACCCACAACGACATCCGGCACGGCTTTGTCTACGAACGTGTGCCGCATATCACGCTGAAATCCATCGCCAACAATACCGAGATCGATGTAATTTGGGACAAACTGCAACCCGCAGTCGAGGACGCTCGCGCCGCGCTTAATGCCGCGCTTTCAGGTCATGCAGAATCTTTTCCCATAGACACCGGCGGACGCGCGGGGCAAGCGCTCGACTTTACCACTACAGGCACCGTGCAGATGCCAAGCGGCGAAGAGGCCCCAGCAAACGGCTTCATGGAATGGGAAATCCCCCGCACCCCCGGCACGCCTTGGCTTGCCGATCATCGCAAACTGCTCGACACTGCCAAGAAGACCTCAAAAACCGGCGCGCCGACGGCTGCCGCCAAACGCGCCCTGTCTGAGCTGAACCATGTGCGCAGTGCCAAGTTCACCCTTGACGATCTGCCCGACGATCCTCGCCTGCCATGGCCAGACGCCGCAGTGACAGCGTTGGAGGATTTCTGGAAAGCCCGCATCGCGCGCCAAACTGAAATTGACGCAAGCATCGCGGCCAAAGCCGATCACGAATACCTCTATGACAAACCCTATGAGGACAAGAAACGCGTTCGCGTCGCAGGACCTTTCACAGTTGAATCCCTGTCGCCCCATCGCACGCAGGCCGTGGATGAACATGGCGAGCTGATCGACGAAATCGACGCCTCCCGCGGTAAACGTCCCGCATCCGAGATGGAGGCCGAGAACTACTATAAGGCGATCATGGAAAACCTCGCCAAAGCCGGGGTGCATCAGCAAGATAAGAAAGACGCGATCCGATTTGACACGCTGACCGCATGGGACGGTCAGTGGATCGCCGCCGAGGGTCAGTATATGGAAGGCGACACGCCCCGCCGCGCCGGTGTGTTCATCGGCCCCGAATACGGCACCGTCAGCCGCGCTGATCTGGTCGACGCCGCCCGCGAGGCCGCAGACGGCGGATTCGACATCGTCATCGCCTGTGCCTTCAACTTTGAGGCTCACGCGCAAGAATTCCACCGCCTTGGTCGCATCCCGATCCTGCACGCCCGTATGAACGCCGACCTGCACATGGCCGGAGAGCTGAAAGCCGGGGGCGGCAACCTGTTCGTCGTCTTCGGTGAGCCAGACATCGAGTTGATCCAAGAAGGCGACCGTCTGCGGGTTGAGCTGAAAGGTGTGGACATCTTCCGCCCGCAAACCGGCGAAGTGGAAAGTAGCGATGCCGACGACATTGCCTGTTGGTTCATCGACACGGATTACTCCGGCGAAAGCTTTTTCGTCCGGCAGGCATACTTCCCTGGGGCTGACGTCCCCTACAAACAGCTCCGCGCAACCCTGAAGGGGGAAATCGACGAGGAGGCATGGGAGAGCTTGAAGCGAACAACCTCACGGTCATTTGCAAGACCTAAGTCCGGTCGCATCGCTGTGAAAGTAATAAACCACCTGGGGGATGAAGTCATGAAGGTAATGGGAGTGTGAGTATGGAATGGCTCGTTTTTCGGCCTCAGAAAGCGCAGGCATACGGCAGACATACATCAGACGGCTTTGTCGTCCGTGCAGGATCAACGGCAATGAAGGATGGGGCGCCCAAAGTGAAACGCGACCGGCCGTTGCGAGATCGCCTTATTCGCGAAGGCGTTTTACTGCCGGACAAAGATCAATCGTTGCTCCGTTTCTCGCGGGACTACGAATTCACAAGCGCCAGCGCGGCGGCCGGGGTGGTCAAGGATGGGAATGCAAGCGGGCCCCAGCTTTGGAAGTAGATATGACAAAAAACAGGAAAATGAACGAAGCGACAGGTCTTTTGCATGAGTGGTACAGTGCTGTCGAAAACGGATTTGCACCGCGCGAAGAGTTTGCGAAAGCAGTAATGGATGATCCGGAAAATGGGATCATATTTTCTCGGCTTGCAAATTGTGCTGCGAAGAGTGTCGCTATGTTTCTGGAACTTGCTAAGCGAGATTCAAATCCCGACACTTTGCGAATGGTCCGCGACGCAATGAGAAACGAACTAAGCGATGGAGACTCATGACCGTCCTCATAGCCTCCAGTTTTACCAAATCTCTCGATCGCCTAACCGGCCAAGAACAATCGCAAGTTAAGATCACGGCTTTCGACATCCAACAGAATCCGGAGGGGAAAGGTTTGTCTCTCCATAAAATTGATCGCTGTCGAGATCCTGGTTTCTGGTCCGCTCGCGTATCTCGCGATATCCGGATCGTCCTCCACAAAAGGGGCAGCGATACGCTCCTCGCATACGTAGCTCATCATGATGATGCTTACGATTGGGCTGAACGTCGTAGGCTTGATACGCATCCTCGAACTGGTGCCGCACAGATTGTGGAAATTCGCGAGTCCATCGAAGAGGTCATCGTCCAGCATTACATTCAAGAAGCCGTTCGAAAGCCACTTCTCTTCGAAAATGAAACCGATGATACCCTGCTGAGCTGGGGTGTTCCGGAGGACTGGATCAGCACAGTTAGACAATCGACAGAAGATACGGTTCTCGATATCGCAAGCCACCTTCCCGAGGAGGCCCAGCAGGCCCTTCTTTCTGCCGCGGTTGGAGAGAAACCCGAAATTCGGGTCGAGCCTGCATCCGACCCATATTCACATCCGGATGCACAGCGACGCTTTCGCATTATCGGAGATGAGGCCGAGCTGGCCGCCGCTCTTGATGCGCCATGGGATGATTGGGCCGTGTTCTTACATCCTGCCCAACAGGAATTCGTCGATCGAAACTTCAATGGGCCCGCCCGTGTAATCGGATCTGCTGGCACTGGCAAAACCGTAGTTGCATTGCACCGTGCCGTCCGACTTGCAGCGGAAGATACAAATGCAAAGGTACTCCTGACCACATTCAATGAGAAGCTATCAGATGCGCTGGTTGAAAAACTTGATCGTCTGACGTCAAATCTTCCTGACGTGCGAAACCGGATAACAGTTGCTCCCCTCACAGTTGTTACTCGCGATCTCGCGGCAGATTACCTTGACGTCGTTGAAGTTGCGACAGATTCTGAAATTAACGCACTGCTTGAGGACGCCAGAAAGGCGGCTGATGTTCAGTTTGACAAGGAGTTCTTGAAGGACGAATGGCGGCTGATAATTGACGCGTGGAACGTTACCGACGCAGAAACTTATCGCAACCTGCCACGATTGGGTCGGAAGGTGCGAATGGCGGCATCAAAGCGGGACGAGATGTGGGCTGTTTTTGAACATACACGTCACAGTCTTTCTGAAAGAAAGAAAGAAACTTTAGCGGACGCCTTATACCGACTAATTAACAACATCGAGGACAGCGTTTTCTCTCATATTGTTGTAGATGAAGCTCAGGACATCTCTGTGCCGGAACTTCATCTCTTCGCCAAGTTGGTAGGCGACCGCCCCAATGGGTTGTTCTTCGCCGGCGACATTGGACAGAGAATTTTTCGCGCGGCATTTCCTTGGAAGTCTGCTGGCGTCGACATTCAAGGGCGTTCAAGAAGTCTAAAAGTCAATTATCGCACGTCACACCAAATTCGTCGGCAATCAGACCTGCTTTTGCCACCACGACTCTTAGAAGCCGATGGCGGTGAGGAGCGGCGGCTCGGCGTATCATCCGTTTTTAACGGACCGTCCCCACAAATCGAAATTTTCAATAATCCGAGAGATGAGATTTCCGCAGTCGCAACCTGGATTAAGACCTGCCTTTCTGACGGTTTCGCACCCGATACGATCGCTGTCCTTGTTAGATCTGATGCCGAAATTTATAGAGCAAGAGAAGCGATCCAGAGCGCAGGTGATGCTGACGTGCAATTGGTGTTGATGCATGATGCAAAAGGGCAAGAGTATCGTGCTGTCAGTGTGATGGCCTGCGATGCTGACGTAATTCCATGCGAGAAACGTCTCCTACTCGCGATTGATGAAAGGGCCCATAGAGAAGTCTATGACACAGAACGGCACCTACTATATGTCGCCGCTACGCGTGCACGTGAACGTCTGTGGCTATCAGCCTGCGATCCCGCATCTGAGTTCTTGGATGATCTCTCAGTGAGGCAATAAACTCAGAGTAATGTAAGCAACACGGTTTATCAGTACCAAGTCGCATTTGAGGCTGGGATGAGAATAGCCTTTCTATGAGATCAAAATGCAGAAACCGAAGCGCACACGCAAAAAAGGACGTTTATAAAGCAATACCCATCAAGTTCGGGCTGATTTTTAAGTACCCCTGCCTATCAATCAAGGCCTGCGCCTTAGCTTCCATCTTGAAGGCTAAGGCAGAGTTCCGCTACGTCCGATCTCCGCCGTCAACTGTCCGCCGTCAACGTCAAGGACTCCCCCGAATCCTCATAGAAGTCGGACTCAGGGTCATCAGGAGCCATAAGGTTGGCCATACGGCGGATTTGGCAGCGCTTTGCCATATTTTCTGTAGATTTCTATGTCCGCATAAGCGGAAGATTGAGAGTACCGATGCTTTGAGACCGGCAGGGGCGGTCTCTTTTGCCAACAAATTCCCTTTTCAGATCAGATCGTGCTACGATAAATGCATGATTAGCTTTCGAGAAAAATTGCTTGCAGCCAGACCAGACGTCGCAGAGCGCAGGAGGCTGCACTTCGAGAAGGGGCAACAGGCTATGGAGCTTCGGCGCCTTCGGGATGCTGCGGGTTTAACCCAGGATGAAGTTGGTGCGGCTGCTGGCATTGAAATCTCCGAGGTTCAGCGTCTCGAGTCCCTCGTCGGCCCACTCCCTACCCAGAGTGAAATGGCAGGTTATCGGGCAGCCTGCGACGTTTCCTGATCAGGGACTTGATCTGTGCCGAACGGCTGACATTATTCTGGACGTGTCGGTATCTCAGATCGAGACAGACGGTGCAACTGTATGGAAATTTGGTAAGCTTAGTCGCAGAACCAATCTCAGCTTCAGCGAATTGGCAACCGTCTTTGGTGATGCCAAGATGACCACTGCCCCGCTTGATCGGCTCACTCCAATGTCATCCGTTGCGCATAGCGCTGGGGAAAGGGTCACATGGGTCAACTCTCAATGAAATTATACCGCCAAGACTGGTTATCGGATAAGATTGGCATGAAAAAAGGATCAGAGGAGGGATGCATGGTGGTGCTTCGAGATCGCATGGAAGAATGCTACGCAGAGTGGCAGGCCGATCTGCCAGAGGAGCTTTTGGGGCCTGATGGGCAGCCGGTGCCAGGCTGGCGGACTTTCTTTGCAGAATGTGTTCCTCTGGTTTTTGATTGCATCCCCGAACACCTTCAAATCGCTGCCGATGCGCAGGTGTGGCCAGGCCGCCGGCACAATCGGCCCTATGGCGCCCCAGTAGGCTCGCATGTCTGTCTGCCTTTCGACGGCATCTTACCTACAAGCGTGCACGTGGTCGTGCTGGGAGAGGACCCCTATCCCTCAATCTCCGGCGCGACAGGTCGCGCCTTCGAGGACGGAACGCCAGATGCGGCGGGTGAGGCGATCAAGCTTGCGCTCCGCGTCCTGGGGCAGTCAGCGCTCGATCTCCACGGCGATACCTACCCACCAGGCTTCTGCCATGGCAGGGAGGGCCGCGACGTGGCGATCAAAGGCTGCTTTGACCAGATTACGGCACAAGGGGTTCTTTGTCTAAACGCGTCGTGGACCTATACCGAGCAAGCTCACAAGAGTGCCCATCGAGGGCTCTGGAAGCCGGTGACCGCATATCTCCTCGAACGGCTCGCTGAGAGGCCGGAGGGCCCTCCAGTGCTTCTTCTGCTCGGGATAAAGGCTGAACGTTTCTTCGACAGCCTGCACCTTCAAAACCTGCCTCAGGCAGTAGTGGTGCGAAGCAACCACCCATCGGAGCGAGAGAACAGGTATTTCGCAGGACCAAACCCGTTCCAGCTGGTCAACGAATCTCTGCAAGCGCTCCACCGCCGTCCTGTGACTTGGTGGTCACTGCCTGTCGAAAACGAACCCACATGACCGCGCGAGACTTTCGATATCCTTACAGGCGAAAGCGTGCCCAGAGCGATTCTGGGGAGCGCTGCGGGCGGGACTCGTCGATCCGCGCATTCCCAAAGTCGCCATAGGCGATCCTGGCGTAAGGCTGCCCACAACGATCTCACATTCAATGCTGTCCCCGGCGGAGCGTAAACCACCACGTTCCCATCATCGAAATGAACGGTGAGAGCTAACGCGTGAAATACAGCCTTCAATCGAGCAGAGCCTAAACTACAATTCCCGCTACCCGGTTTGACCACAGCCCCGCACAGCTTCGTCGTAACCGCTCCATTGTTACCGCAGTGACTGAGCCTTAATTCGGCTGACAAGGTCAGCGTCATCAACGAAGTCATCAAGGAATTCATGCCAGGTTTTGGTGGTGATACGAGCGGCTCGGATCATGTCTGTCAGTTCTTCCACCCCGTCATCTGTCAGGGCGGAGATTGTTTTGTCGGGGCCGAGGTAGACGCTCACGATGTTGCCATAGGTGAGGTTGTCGTCGTTGGAGATGATCGCTTCGAGAAGCTCGACATCCTCGCCCAGCATTTTGGCGACGTAGTCGATGGTGCAGACACGGGTCACCGCAGCCATCAGGCAGCCTCTGAATGGTCAGCGTTCAGCGGTGCCCAATTCCAAGGCAGCAACTCATCCAGCCGGTTGATCTTGTGGTCGTGGATGCGGTCGAGAATGTCAGCAAGATAGGCCTGCGGATCGAGGCCGTTGAGCTTGACCGTTTCGATGACCGTCATGGCGCGCGCGAGGGTTTCCGCGCCTGTATCAGCCCCTGCAAATAGCCAATTCTTGCGGCCAATCCCAATCGGACGCAGTGCGCGCTCGGCTGGATTATTGTCGATGGCCACACGCCCGTCCGTCAGGAACAGGCTGAAGGCCTCCTGCCGACTGAGGCCATAGCGGAACGCCTTGGCCAGATCGCCCTTACCCGGAATACGCAGGAGTTGTTGTTCGGACCAGGCAAAGAAAGCTGTGACCTTTGGTTGGCTCAGCTTTTCACGCGCGGCATGGCGGACGTCAGCGGGTTGACCGTTGATGTCGCGCTCAATGTCGTAGAGCTTGCCGATCCGGTCGAGCGCCTCGCGGGCGATCTCGGACTTGGTTGATGCCCAGAAGTCGTGGAAGTCGCGCCGCAGGTGGGCCCAGCACGCCGCTTCGCGCAAGCGGCGTGTGCCATCCGCCTCAGGCTCGTAGAGCTTGGCATAGCCTTTGTAGCCGTCAGCCTGAAGGATGCCGCGCGCGTCAGCCAGATGGCTGAGGACATGCTCTTCCTTCCAGTCTGGAGCGAACCGATAGACAGCACCCGGTGGCGATGCCCCGTCCCAAGGACGTTGATCGCGCACATAGGCCCAGATCCGGCCTTGCCTGACTCCTTTACCAAGACCCTTGTCGCGCAAGGAGCGATCCAGCACTCGGATCGGTGTATCGTCGGCATGCAGCAGATCGCTGCTCATGATGTCGGTCTCGATCCGCTCGATCAGGGGCTGAAGGGTCTTCATCGCCCGTCCACACCAGCCGACCAGCGTGCTTTCGGGAATGTCAGCCCCCATGCGGGCGAAGATCTCGTGCTGGCGATACAAGGGAAGGTGGTCGTCGAACTTCGAGACCAGTATATGCGCCAGCAGGTTTGGCCCCGCCATGCTGCCGGGGATCGGGCGGCTTGGTGCGGGCTCCTGAACCATCTTTTCGCAGCGGCGACAGGACTTCTTGATCCGGGCGATCTGGATCACCTTCATCTGGGCGGCGATCATGTCGAGAAGTTCGCTGACATCTTCGCCCACCACACGCAGATCACCACCACAGTCAGGACAGCAGGTGCCGGGATCAAGCTCACGGCGCTCGCGTGGCGTTGCGTCAGAGACGCGTGGGCGGCGGCGTAGCGCGGGTGCGCAGGGCTCATCAACAGCCGGTTCATCATGACCCTCATTGATGGGCGCTTCATCCTCCTCGGCTACGGCCACCAGCAAATCTTCCAGCGCCAGTTCCAGTTGCTCGATCTCGCGCTCGATCTTTTCCGAGGATTTTCCGAAAGCCAGCTTCTGCAACTTGGCGATCCGTAGGCGCAGGGCCTGAACCAATTGATCGTGGACCCGCAATGTGGCTGAGATCTTGGCGTTTTCTGCCTGCAACGCCGCAATCATCTCTTTCAAGATAGCTGGGTCATCGGGAAGGTTTTCGGCATGCTTTGACATGCCGCCTGATTACCAAAAATCAGGCCGAAGCACCATATAAATATGGGGAATTGAGCGACAAAATCACCCGATACGCGCAGGCGGCACACCCCAATCCGGACGCCGCCAATCAATCCCTTCCCAGAGCATCGCAAGTTGCGCTGACGTCATCCGCACCGCCCCATCCTGGGCGTTCGGCCAAGGAAAACGGCCACGTTCAAGCACCTTGTAATAGAGACAAAACCCTTGGCCATCCCAATACAGTAGCTTGATCCGATCCCCACGCCGCCCCCGGAACGCAAACACTGCGCCGCTGGTAGGCTTTTGCCGCAGCACATCCTGGGTCAGAGCGGAAAGACCCGCGATGCCCTTCCTCATATCCGTAACCCCACAAGCCAGATAAACCCGGACCCCAGTTCCCGGACCAATCACGCTGCGTCTACCGCTCGGATCAATCGTGTCAGCGCGACCTCATCGATGGAACTATCGAACCGCAGACAGCGGTCGCCCCGCAAGCGAAGTTCAAGCGGCACGGCAGGAGCAGGCTTCGGCTCAGGAGATGCCATTTCCGCAACCTGGAAATCGACGGGCAGAAAAACCGTGCCCGCGCCCGGTGGCCACAGTCCCTTCTTCTTCAACTCATGACGCCATCTGTAAATCTGCTGCCGAGTCACATCGCAGCGATGCGCAACCTGCGTCACCGTTGCCACGTCAATTCCGACAGACGAAACGATCGAGAGCTTATCCTCATCACTCCAACGCCGCCGCCGCTCAACACCAAGAACCTCGCCCCGCATGACACCCTCCGCATAAGACACGTCACTAACGACGTCGCTATGCACGTGTCTTAAATCATCGCGCGGAAATCAGGCAGGCGGTGCCAATCGGGCGGTTACGCTTCGTCGCTCTATGGGGGCACTTCGCCGTGCGGGACTATGGCCAAACCTAACCCAGAATATGGTCCACTATTAGTTCGGCGTTGACACGAGGCCTGTCGCTTGTCGGTCACCCACCAACCGGTGCTGCTGTCGTTAGCATTGTCGTGATACATGAAGGTCACTCGCCCTCGGAGTTACGTTCTTGCCGCAGTTTGTCGAAGTATCGGACACGCTTCGAAAGCTCACGCTCGAACCCGCGTTCAATTGGCTGATAATGAGTGGGCCTCTTCATGCCATCGGGAAAGAAGTCTTGCCCCGAAAATCCTTCCGGAGCATCATGATCGTATTGATAACCTTGGCTGTATCCGAGGTCCTTCATCACAGCGGTAGGCGCGTTCATGATGTGCATGGGCGGCGGCACCGATCCGTTCTCCCTTGCATCAACGCGCGCGGCATTATGGGCCAAATATCCTGCGTTCGATTTCGGGGCCAAAGCGAGGTAGATTGCCGCTTGTGACATGGCCAGTTCGCCCTCAGGGCTGCCAAGCTTGTCATAAGTATCCCAGGCGCTCAGACAGATACGCGATGCTTCAGGATCTGCCAGCCCCACGTCCTCCCATGCTATCATTGTCAGACGCCGAAGGATGAAGCGTGGGTCTTCCCCGCCTTCGAGCGCTCTGTTGACCCAGTAAATCGCCGCCTCGGGATCGGAGCCTCTAATCGACTTCTGGATGGCACTTGCCATCGAGTAGTGTCCATCGGATGCGCGATCATACTGCGCCGCGCGCCGGGTCAGCCGGCTGGCGACTTCTTTTACAGAATAGCTGCGATCCTGCGGCCAAGTGAGCGTGCTCTCAACCATGTTAAGCAATGCACGTCCGTCACCATCCGCCATGGCACAGAGAAGCGCTTTGGCTTCGTCAGCCAATGGTAAAGACTTGCCCATTATCCTCTCGGCTCTCGCGATCATCGCGCCCAACGCCTGCTCGTCGAGACGCTCCAAGACCATCACTTGACACCGGCTGAGCACGGCCTTGTTCACGGAAAAAGAGGGGCTCTCGGTCGTGGCCCCGCATACGGTGACCGTACCGTCCTCCATCACCGGCAGCAGCGCGTCGAGCTGTGTCTTGTTGAACCTATGAATCTCATCGATGAAAAGTAGCGTGCCTTGTCCCATCCGGAGACGGTCGCGGGCAGCCTGAAAAGCCTTCTTCAGATCCGCCACACCGCTGAAGATCGCGCTGATCTGCTCAAAGTGCAGATCCGTTTTCACAGCCAGCAGCCTGCCGATTGTGGTTTTCCCTACGCCGGTCGGACCCCATAGGATCAAGGACGAGACCTTCCCGGCCGCCAGCATCGACCCCAAAGGGCCATCTTCGGCGAGCAGTTTGTCCTGCCCGATGATCTCCTCGATGGCCTGGGGCCTGAGTAAGTCTGCGAGCGGCCGTGTTTTCGTTTCCTGTGCCTTTGGATCATTCACTTCGTCCAACTGTTCAAAAAGATTCATGCGCCGCTCCATTCAGTTTCCCCGTCGAAGGAGATGGGTCTTTGCTTAGGGTTCGCGACGACCGCGTATCGAATTCGGGCCACCTCAGAAATCTGCGTTCAGGTGCTGTAGCAGGTTTGTCTTTCGCTGAAGGGCGATGGAGCCTCGATCCACAGCTTGCTGGATCAGATCCATATCCTCACAGCAAACAATTAGCTTTTTTTGTGCGCGTGTCGCGCCAGTATAGAGCAGAGTCTTATCCAGCATAAGCTTCGCAGCTCGATCCAGAACCAAGACAACGCTCTCCCATTGTGAACCCTGCGCCTTATGGATCGTAATGGCATAGCCCAAGCTCATCTTCTCTAACAAGGCAAAGTTTAGGTCGATCATCCGCCCGTCCATGTTCACGAAGCCGAGCAAACCATCGTCCGTCATCTCATCGAAGATTTCCGCAATAGTGCCGAGATCGCCATTGCGAACGCCAATGTCGTAGTCGTTTTTGGTAATCAGTATTGGGTCGCCCAGATAGTATTTGTTGCCTTGGAAATTCACGAAGTCGATGTCACCATCATCGGTTGCAAAGCGTACAACTGGCCGGTCATACCCCAACTTTCGTTGCATGACCGTGTTGAGGTTTCCAACACCTGCATCACCCTTCTGAATAGAGGTCAAGATAATGCACCGCGCCGCTCCGCCACAAGCCTCATACAGATCGCTGATCTCAACGGGATCGATGCTGTCGACCATTGAGCAATCGACATCGTCGCCTGCTTGGTATTCAGGTAGATCGATGTCGCTGTGCTGATTTCTGATCGCTGTTGCAAAACGATGGATTCCACTTTTCTCTCCCTGGCGCTTCACTGCGGTCAATTCGATCACCGGAAAGCCAGATTTCATGAGATTGTGGAACACCAGTCCACCACCAACCGGCGGGAGCTGGTCGACGTCGCCCACGAAGATAAATCGGGTCGCCTCAGGCAAGAACTGTAAAAGTTTATGCATGGAGTAGAGATCAACCATGCTGGCTTCGTCGATCACGACAATGCAATGGTCGGACCGCCTATCTTGGCTTTTCTTCATCATGTCCATGCAGAACTTGGCAATCGTCGACGCGGACCTGCCGGTAGCTTCCGCCATCCTTTGTGCCGCCCGCCCTGACAGTGCAATTTGGTAGATATCGACACCTAAAGACGACTGTTCGAGCACGGTCAGCATAGCTCGGAGGATCGTTGTTTTACCTGTTCCGGCCCCGCCTGACAGCACAATGACATTCAACTGGCACGCAAGCGCTACTGCGCGCCTCTGCTCAACAGTCAGACAGAATGGGATGGTTTGTTCGAAGTCATGAAGTCGCTGCGTAACTTCGTGGCCAGTAAGGCTGTACTCCCATGCTGCGGCATCGCTTCCTGAACCCGGGGATCGAAGAATGGCGTCTCGAAGCTTCTGCCCTGTCAGCGCTTCAAGCAGGAATTCCCCTTCGAGTTGGAAGCCATCTTCACCGCGGATATAGCCCATTAGTTCCTGATCCATCGCATAGCCAACGATATCCCCGGGATCGACATGACTCGCTCGGCATTGTTTCTCAAAAACAGATCGTGGCATCAGCGTGGATGCAGTCTTGCGACAATACTGGGTGACGAATTCTACGGCAAGAGCAGCCTTGAATTTCGGGTGTTTGAAGTCGAATCCAAATTTTTCGGCTACGCCGCAGCACAGCTTAAACGAGACATCAAACTTCATCAGCCGGAAGGGATTGTCTTCCAGCAACTGGATGGTTTTCTCGCGCCAAACTGTCGAGAGAGAGGAGGCCAACCTTACAGGGAGTTCGTGAGAGGCAAGCCAGTTAATCGCTTCCATGTAGTCTTGGCGCGGAAATTTGGTTAACAATGGCTCAATCGACCGATCCGGGACACCCAAATCAAGTAATTTTCTTATCTGCTTCCGCTCGATCATTTCGATCAGATGTGGATGGCGAGCAAAGCGACCAGCCTTTACTTCCCCAATGCCATCTACGTTTTTCTGCAACCATGTCTCGAGAAGCTGGGTGTTCGGCTTCAGGAAACGCGCAGTATTGGCGTCGATGTGAATCTCAGCAACTGTATATCCATTAGCCTGGAAAGTGGTCTGCCTGGATGGACCATCTACTTCCCAAAGGGAACCTACCATGGCTGCGTCCCTGTACGCCTCTCGGAATGTCACACAGAGCCCATTCGCTTCACGTATAACGCTGCCATCGTCTGCGATGCGCCTGGCGCTCACAGAGCCATCCAGCCGCTTCTTGGATACCTGGATGATCAAGGTCAGTAGAACTCCTTCATCGTCTCCAAAAACGCCTCTCTCGCCGTCTTAAACCGTCTCACCTCCTCAACCTGCTGCCGCAGTTGGCGGTTTTCCTGTTCGAGCGTTGCAATCTTCTCCAGAAGGCGAGAATTTGACGCCTCGGTGCGCTTGGCCTTGTCGTTGGCGCGCACCCGGGCAGCACCCTCTTCAGCGGCGGAAGTAGGAGTCATAGGTTGCTGCGAGCCCCAGAGCTCATCAAGCTCTTGGGCAAGCTTCTTGATGGCGGGGTTCGATCTGAACGAGCTGGAACTAATGCCGAGTTCTGTCGAAACTTCGGTGCGGTTGAGCTTTCCGCGATGGATATAGTCCAAATAATCATTCCGCGTCTGTCGCTCAGTCACCCAAGCGGAGAAGAGAGCGAAGTTAACCCGACCCTGTTCTTGGCCACTGGGCATCAGTCCACCACCTTCATCTGGGATCTCGTTTTGGCCTGATCCCTGAGTCTGCTGATCTCTTCATATGCCTCAATGAGCTTCTCTTGCAGTCGCTCGACCTGCTCTTCCAACTTAGCATTGTCCTCGCCAAGCCGATTGTTCCTCTGGAATAGTGAGGCATAGGAATGCTGTTGTGCGGCAAGGCGATCAGCCATATTCGCCTCAAACGCAGTCTTGGCATATTCGGCGAGCTGCATTCGCTCAAGCCGGTGATACTTTTTTAGGAGCGTAGCGAAGGAGGCCTTCCTGTCACTGACTGAGGGGCGAACATTCGCAGACTTCTGAGCCCTGAACGCAGCTTCTAAGCGGGCATTTAGCGCGCTTATGAACTCGATGGTCCGCTTGACATCTCTACGTTCCCTATTCCGTAAATAGCCCTCGTTAAGTTCGGCGTCTTTGTTAATAGAAGCCGCGACCAGCTTCCACTCCTTGATCTTCACCTTATCTCCTGGTTTTAGCCGTTGTATAAATTGGAGCTTCTTTTCGAATGCAAGCAGGGCAACATCCATAATACGCTTATAGGTTTGCGCAACATCGGAGTCATAATACCAGAGGGGCGGGCGAACTTTTTCGGGCTCTTGAGGAGAAAAGTCAAGATCGAATTCTTCTATATCAAAGTCAGACATCTTCCTTCTCCATCTTCCTAACCAATGCCTCAAGGGCCCGTCGAGTTTTTTCGGCTTCGTCAACGAACAGGGGGCCGATCAGATCGTTATCCTGCCAAACCTTGGACTCCTCCTTGTAGGTTGCCAAAAGACGCTGCAATGTCCGGAAGTGGGTATCTTCATTGCCATCAGTTTGCTTGACCATGCAACTGTTCATACAACCGGCACAGCTATCAATGTCCGCAGTCTGAGTCTTGGGGATACCAGCTTCGTCGCGACAGTTCGCAAGATGTTTCGTCCGCTCAGTCAAGATGCATAGACCGTATTCGTGAGGGGTGATGATTGGTTCGCCGAATTGTTCGCCAATCATTTGTGCAATCGCATCATCACGCGCGTTCTTATCACGCATCTCAATTAAGCCGATATTGTCGGCGTGACGCGTGAGGAACTCGCCAACTTGGCCATGAAGCGTCGCGGCGCCGACAACATAACGGCTTACGAGTTCAAACACATGACGCCTACCAAGATCCTGATATTCCGACAGCTCGATCTTGTTGTGGGTATAGGTGCTCGTCATATTTGATCCGAAATGATGCCGGTAATGATCGCGAATTAGTGGCATGATATTTCCATCGAACCGGCGCATAGCAAACTCGGCCCAGGCATGACGAAACCCATGAGCAGTCACGTGCGGGCAATGGTTGCGGACGTCATCACTTTGACCCTCAAGGAAGATCTCGTAGAACGAACTGGCCTGCATCATCACGTTGATATTGTTTTTCCCAAGGGAATATATGGACGTATTGGCCTGCTTGTAACTATACCTGGCATAGGAGAATAGGTCATTTCGCCTATCATCAGCCAACCCAAAGCTCCCCAATCCATCGAGGACGTCGATGAATTCGGCAACAACGCCCGACACATGCCGGTTGGTGATGTCAGCAAAGCGTGTTGGTTCTTACTTTGTTCTGATGCGTCAGTGGGGTATGGTGAAGCTTTCAAGACCCAAGGAGATCCACCATGCCCCGTTTTGATCCGACCGAATTCGGCCGCATG
>Ga0306910_1000264_pt1 | contig 29428 bp, 13 predicted proteins | sample AntRauMFilla2698_FD_190438 | JGI IMG/M metagenome (GOLD analysis project Ga0306910, IMG submission 190438) | Saline lake microbial communities from Rauer Islands, Antarctica - Metagenome Filla 2 #698 (v2) (version 2) | ecosystem: Environmental > Aquatic > Non-marine Saline and Alkaline > Saline ... | reverse complement strand
TTTGAAACTTAAAAACCCTCTCTGCTAAAACAGAGGGGGTTTTTTTATATCTATTATCAACCCATCAAAATCCAGTCGCTGAATCCCACTCATAACTTTGTCATTTCGACCAGAATGGATGAGCCCCAACAGGGCGAAGGAATGGAGCGGAGAAATCTGTGGAAATTGAATACAGCAACACGGACTTTTCCACCTTCTTTAGATCTCTCAGCTTCATTCGTTCATATTCATTCACTCATTACGTTCGAGATGACAAACAGACGAGGCCCTAAAGCTAAAAAACTAAAAACGGTCAACGAATTATCCAACATCTACAGCAATGACTCAATTGTAGGGAGATTTAATAATTCACGCTAACCTAATTTTCCCCATTATACCCAACGGACAAGACGGTGATGTCATCCGATTGATCAGCTTTCCCCATAAACTTAAGTACATCCACGATAAGGCTGCGTACAAGCTTATTTAAATCGTCTTCACTATGTTTTTTCAGGAAGGCTTCAAGGCGAGGTTCTTCATACATATCTTCATTTACTGCCATGGCCTCGGTAACGCCATCCGTAAACATCAGGATTTTTTCACCGGGTTGAAGGGTAAGCTCTTTGGTTTCAAATTCAATGGGCTCAATTTTACCAAGTAAGAGTCCGGATGTATTTTCGATTTCCTCTATAGTCCCATCTTTTCGTACGATGTAGGGAAGATTATGTCCGCCATTACAGTATTTCACAGTTCCTGTTCGGGTATCCATCACCCCATAAAAAACGGTAACAAATGTAGTAAGATCACTTTCCGGAATAAGGATGGTATTTACGGTGGAAAGGCATTCTGCCGGGTCATCAATTTGAGTGGCTATAGAGCGTATCATAGTGCGGGAAATGGCCATATATATAGATGCCGGTACGCCTTTGCCCGAAACATCTGCAATGAGAAAGCCAAGCCGGTGTTCATCCAGCATAAAAAAATCATAAAAATCTCCGCCTACTTGTTTAGCGGTATGCATTTCAGCATAAATACTAAACTCCTTACGGTCGGGGAAGGGAGGGAATACCTGGGGCAACATTTTTTGCTGAATTCGAGCGGCCGTCTCAAGGTCCGTTTGTACGGATTCAAGCGTCTTCATTTGCTCTCCTGCTTCAAGCAGGTACTTAATCTCAGAAAGGCCTTTTTTGATTGTTAACTCAAGATCTTTGAAGTCGATGGGTTTGGTGACAAAATCAAAGGCTCCTCTGTTCATAGCTGTACGGATATTTTCCATATCACCGTAAGCAGATACAATCACCGTTTTAAGAACAGGGTTATTTAACTTTTGAGCTTCAGCCAAAAAGGTGAGCCCGTCCATTTTAGGCATGTTTATATCAGACAGAACAAGGGTTATATCATCAAACTCCTGTAGCATGTCCAGCGCTTCTTCCCCGTTTTCAGCAAAACAAAAATCATATACATCTTCTTTAATTTGTTTTCTGAAGCGCTGCAAAATGAGCATTTGCAGATCCGGTTCGTCATCAACCACCATTATTTTGTGCTGTCGCATAGAATTGTAGCCCTACCTGTTAGTATTATTTATTTTCGTCCAGAAGTTGGTGAAGCTCCTTTTTTAAAGAATCAAAATTGATGGGTTTAGTAAAAAACTCTTTTGCCCCTGAATTGATGGCTTTCTCATAGTTTTCTTCATCCCCATAAGCCGATATCATGCTGACCTTTATCTGTGGAAACTGTGACTTAACGGCTTCAAGAAGCTCAAAACCGGTCATTCCCGGCATGTTGATATCAGAGAAGATATAGACTACATCAGGGGGCTGTTTGCTCTCAAGAAGTTCGAGAGCTTCGCTACCGGAGAAGGCAAATTCTAATTCAATTAACCCTTGCCTAACCTCTTTGCGGAATTTCTGCCGGAATAGCATTTCTACATCACGTTCGTCATCTACTACTAAAAATTTCATATTTCGTACCCTTCCCTAATTAATTTAAATATACTCTAAAGCGAGTAAACTGTTCCTCTTTTGTTTCAATTTCTAATGTGCCGCCGTGAGCTTTAACAATATCGTTGGTGATAGAAAGCCCAAGCCCTGTACCTTCCGTTCCTTTTTTGGTGGTAAAGAAAGGCTGCAAAATTTTGTCTTTGACTTCCTGGCTCATACCCGATCCATTGTCTTCAATTTCGAGAATAGTTTTCCCGTCTTTCTTTTTAGTCCGGAAGATTAACTTCGGCTTATAATCTGCATTGTTTTTTGTTTTATCTCGCATGGCATCAAAGGCATTGTTGCACAAGTTTACAATAACCCTACTGAAGTCTTCGGCGATTAATGGGACTTCACCAACAGCCTTATCGAAATCAAATTCCAGATCTACATTAATGGGGTTTTTGCCGGCTCGCATCCCATGAAAGGAGAGATTCGCAAATTCTTTAACGAGATCCGAAAGGTTGGTAGGAACTTTTTTACCTGACCCACCCCGGGAGTGTTCTAACATTGATTTCACAATGTTATCTGCACGGGTGCCATGCTCGTGGATTTTACGAAGGTTGGTTTCGATGTCTTTGAGGATTTCGAGGGCTTCATTTACGTGACTCACATCCCCTGGTCCTTCATCTGAAGATGAAGATCTTCCCCCTTCCAAGGGGGATTTTTTCTGATTCACATCCTCACTTTTTCCCGCTGAGAGCTGACGGCTGAACGCTGACAGCTCCTCTCGTGCTTCCTCAATCAACTCCACACTTAGTTCTGAAAAATTATTTACAAAATTGAGCGGGTTCTTAATCTCATGTGCAATCCCGGCCGTTAGTTGTCCAAGAGAGGCTAACTTTTCCTGCTGAACCAGCTGTTGCTGCATGGCCTGAAGCTCGCTTAAGGTAGCGTTCAATCTGCGGTAGGCTGATGCATTATCCAGCGCGATGGCTGCATACGTAGCCAGGTTTCTCAAAAGGTTTACATGATAGGGGGAGTAGGCATCCTTGTTGAAACTTTGAGTCGTAATAACTCCAATGACTCTGCCTTGCTGAATTAGCGGAAGATAGAGGATTGATTTTGATTCTTCACCTTCGATAGGAGCGATATAGGATTTCACATACTTTTTATGCTCCGCGGCATAATCACCAATAACAATTTCTTCCTGATTCTTAAAGCAGTAAACAGCCAGGCGATCTTCTTCATCCAAATTGTTAACGAAGGGCGATAACATCTTGCCTTTTTCCTTGGTGGCAGGAAATTCAAGCCTGCTTTTTTCCTCATTATAAATACCTACTCCAAAGATGGACGCGTCCATAAGAGAATTCACATTTTCATAAACTGTTTCAATAATTTTATTTACAGAAAGGGTAGAGGTGATAGCTCTCCCAATTTGGCTGAGCTGTTCGGTATCAGATCGGCGTTTATTTTCAGCTTCAGCACGCAATTCAGCTTCACGAAGTGCCTGTCGCTCTTGTTCTTTTTTAGATATGCGGCTTCGTTGTAAACGGTCAACACCGAATACCATAAATCCAATGAACCCAACTCCCATTCCATACGCCCACCAGGTTCGGTACCAAGGTGGTAAAATGGTGAGATCTACCGATACTCCTTCGTTGTTCCAGATACCATCGGCGTTTGCCGCCTTAACTTTAAAGGTATATTCACCTTCCGGAAGGTTGGTGTAAGTCGAGGACCTTTTATTGCCGGCATCTACCCAGTCAGGGTCAAAGCCCTGCATTTGATAGGAATAGGTATTCCCTTTAGGATTGGCAAAGTGAAGTGCAACATAATCAAAGGACACCTCATTTTGACTGTAAGGAAGAGTGATCTTTTTAGTTTCGCTTAGAGGTTTTTTAAGTGGAGAGTTTGGACTAACAACTACTGATTTATTGAAGATTTTAAAATCACTTAGTGCAAGCTGAGGAGGTATTTCATTAATATGAAGTTGTTCCGGAACAAAGGCGGTCACTCCTTTTGCGCTTCCAAAATACATGACTCCATCTTCATTTTTAAAATAACCGTTTTGGGCATATTCGAGATCCATTAAGCCATCATCTAACCCATAGTTACGGAAGGTTTCAGTATCAGGATCAAAGTTAGATATCCCGCCGTTCGTACTCATCCAAAGGGTGTTGTTTTTGTCTACAAGCACGCCATAGATGGTGTTGCTGGGGAGACCGTCTTCTTCGGTAAAGTGTGTTGCTGTATTTGTTGTAATATCAAAGCGATTCAACCCACCATTTTGCATGCCCAGCCATAATATGTTGGGTTCATTTTGCTGTTGGGCTATGCTTAATATTTGGTTGTTATTAATCGTTGTGGTGTCAGATGGATTGTACACAGAGGCAACGGTTGCGATTCCTTCCGGGGATATGCGGACTAAACCACTGTTGGTGCCTGCCCAAAGAACACCTTCATTATCTTCGTGTAAACTTAGTACGGGTGGGCCAAATTCGGCTCCTAATTCTTCCATTGGCAATGGAATATGTTCATACTGACCGGTTCGGGTATCAAATCGATCAAGGCCTCCCACGCTCCCAATCCAAAAAATACTTTTATCTGCTAAAGTAGGGCTTAGAGAAAAGACGTTATTACGTCCAAGGTTTTCTTCAAGCTGGGGGTGCCGGTATCGAGTAGCTTTTTTTGTTGAACGATCGAATTGATTGAGTCCCCCACTGCCACCCACCCAAAAATTTCCATCAGGATCTTCTGCAAAAACTCGTTTATTACCGAAAAGGACGGTTGTAGAATCATCAGGGTCGAATGTATAACGGCTGGTTTTCCCGGAACTCATTTCAAACTCGGTAAGAATTTGACCGGCTGCACCTACACCAATTTCACTCCCAAGCCATAATGTCCCTTCAGAATCCTCATATATCCCCCAAACGATGCCCGGGGCAATACTTTGGTCATTGTTTGGATCATTTTTAAGATGCGTAAAATTAACGGCACCCGGGTTAAATACTTCCAGGCCTTCCGTAGCGGTGCCCACCCAAATGGTGCCTGAGCGGTCAGTAAACATTGATGTTACGTAGTTGTCACTTAAGCTGTTAGGGTCTTGGGAGTTGCTTCTATAGGATGTAAATTTTTCTGATTGCATGTCAAAACGGGCCACGCCTGTTCCTGGTCCACCAACCCATAATACATTTGGGTTATCCGGGTCAGGAACTACCTGATGTAAAAAATTAAGTGGGTTGAAATTATCTCCATCATTTGGTTCAATCAGGTATCGTTCAAAATCACCTGTTTTCCTATTAAAATGTACGAGGCCATTTCCGGTAGCAAGCCAAAGGAACTCGGTTTCATTAGGGGGTAAATATTGGTCCAGGATATTTACATGATTTCCATAAAACTCTCGAGCTTCCGGATCGAAAAGGAAGCGGGTTATTTCATCGGTTTCAAGATCTATTCTTGTAAGTCCATTAATGCTTCCGATCCATAAATACCCTTCATTATCTTCTGTTATCCAAAACATTGTATTAGAGGATATAGTACTCGAATCCTCATGTACATGAGTGAAGCGAGTGAAGATGCCATCTTCACCGGCCTTCATTCTGTTAAGTCCATCACCGAGAGTGCTTATCCAAAGATTACCTTGGCTATCTTCAAAGGGCATAAAGGTACGATTGCTGGAGATACTTGTAGAATCGTCGGGATCATGGAAATATTTTTCAAACTTTCCGGTTGACTGATCTAATCGATTTAGCCCTCCATCTTCTGTAGTTACCCAGATGTCCCCATTTCTTGACTCTTCCATCCCCCAAACCCAGTTTTCCGAAAGGGAAGTGGTATCAAAAGGTGTTTGTTGGTACACTTTGAATTCGTGGCCATCATAGCGATGCAGTCCACCTTGTGTGGCAATCCATAGGAAGCCTTTACTGTCTTGCATGATGGTGTTTGCACTGGCCTGTTTCATGCCTTCCCCAAGTCCGATATGTTCAAAGCGAAGCGATGGAGCCTCACTCTGCAAAATAGTTGGATTGATCTCCCGTTCTGTTTGGGCTAAAACAGAAGTGGCCGCAATGACGCCTACAGCTAAACACAGTACTCCCGTTTTACATACCCATCTGTTTTTTCTAATCATCGTTTATCCACCCTAGGATAATTTAATAGTGATTTTCGTACCCTCATTATTGTCTGTGGAAACTTCTAAAAAACCACCATGTGCTTTTATTATATCGTTGGTGATACTTAACCCCAAACCTGTGCCTTCAGTACCCTTTTTTGTAGTAAAGAACGGCTGCAGGATCTTGTCCTTAATATTTTCTGAGATCCCGGGTCCATTATCTATAATTTCTATGAAAGTTGCTTGATCCTTCTTAAAAGTTCTAACAAGCAGTTTTGGAGAGTAGCCTTTCTCATCCGTTTTAGAAAGCTTTTCCCTCATTGCATCGAAGGCGTTATTGGATAAGTTCACAATTACCCTACTGAAATCTTCAGCAATCAAGGGTACATCTTTGATATCCTCATCCAGCTCATATTGCAAATCTACATTAATGGGGTTTTTGCTGGCTCGCATACCGTGGAAGGAGAGGTTCACATATTCTTTTAATAAAGCATTTAAATCGACAGGCTCTATTTTTCCTGCCCCACCCCGACTGTGTTCCAGCATAGATTTTACGATGGAATCTGCCCGGGAGCCGTGCTTGTGGATCGTTTTGAGGTTATCTTCGATATCGTTTAAAAGTTCAGTCAATTCTAAATTTTCAATTTCAAATTTTGAATTAATCTCCTTCACCTCATCACGGGCCTCCTCAATCAGCTCCACACTCAGCTCCGAGAAGTTATTCACGAAGTTCAGTGGGTTTTTAATTTCATGGGCGATACCAGCGGTAAGCTGTCCTAAACTCGCAAGTTTCTCTTGTTGAACGAGTTGTTCCTGAGCAGCCTTAAGATTTTCATAGGCCTTTTCGATTTCTTTAGCCTGTTCAAGCTCCTTTTCTCTGGTTCGTTCGCGTTCCTGGTTTAAGACCCGATTTCTTTGGAAACGGAAAAGCCCGAAAATCAAAGCTCCGAGAATAATTAAATATGCAAGGTAAGCCGGGAGGGTGTTCCACCACGGAGGCAGCACGGAAAAGCTGACGCTAGCACTTTCGCCATCAAAGGACCCAAATTGGCTGCCACTTTGTACCTCAAATGTGTAGTCTCCTGTTGGCAGGTTTGGTATAAATACGGATCGCTGAGAACCTACATTTGTCCACTGCTCATTATTAGTTCCTAAGATTTTATAGCGGTAATGAACGGCTGTAGGATCACGAAAATTCATGCCAATAAAATTAAAGGTCAGCGTATTCTGGTCGCTGTCTACTTCAGGCACAGGATTGTTGTAGACGACCTTAAACTCCTCTTTACCGGCCTGCATAGTAGTGATCAGTGTTTCTCCTTTCAGTTGCGATCCTCTCAAATTAGAAGGATTAAACCGGACATATGATCCAACCCCTGGAAAAACTACTTCACCATTTCTTAATGTAATTCCCGGAAACGGAGCATCTACAAATTTGTCTCTTGGTATTTCAAAATATTCTAAGCTTTCAGTGATCGGATCCAGTCTAATCAATCCCGTTTGATTCGACACCCAGATGTACCCTTCCTGATCCTCAGTCATAATTAAGTCACCCTCTCTCAGCAACGCGACCTGATCCTCATAAAGCACAGTGTAACTGCTATCAAACTTGTTAATCTGAACCAAGCCATTTTCGCTATTTAAATATAGGGTTCCCGGTTGATAGCTAGAGTAGAGTGGGGCATTAATACCGCTAATATCAATAGCGGGAAAGGTTTGTTTACGCAGCCTCTCCGTTTCTTTATCAAAAACAAGATGCATTAGCTTATCCCCATCCGGTGCAGCAATACCATAAAGGGTCGTATAAATCTCCCCATTTCTCAAAAATTCGGGTACAACAGCCATAAATCCTGCATCAGGAAATTCATCATTATATGGTGTGTCAAATAGTTCAAATTCTTTTTTATTCAGGTTAAATCTGAGCAGTTTTGAAGATCTATAGGTTCCCAAATAGGCTTTATTATCGATAATTTGGGCTTTAAAGGCCAAGATCCGGGTTTTTTCAGGGGTTCTGATTATGCGATAAGGGTCATCTAAATTATTCCGGTCAAATACAATCAAATAATCCATCCATGCGCCGGGGCCATTCGCTGCAAAATAGTATTCATTGCCATCACTGAATACTAGCGTGACCAATGTGGAATACTCTCCAGCAATACCTAATTCTTCCAGATCCAACGGAATGAATTCCTGATCTGAAGTGCCAAGGTTTCTTAACAACCCTCTGGAAGTGACTCCCCAGAGTTCACTTCGGTCATCCATGTATACCGTTCTTAGAATATTGAGAGGGTCATTCTGTTCTAACTCAGGAAAGGGAACATAAGTCTGATAATTCCAGGTTTGATTATGCATCAAACTGGCACCTAAGAAATGATACCCAAACCAAATATTCTCCTGATTATCTTCAAATAAAAAATGAACATCTCCTGAATTTACCGTATTCAGATCCTGTTGATCCGGACGAAATTCTACAAATTCATCAGTCTCCAGATTCCAGCGCACCGCTCCGTAAGCAGAGGTACCTATCCAAAGATGCCCCTCAGAATCGACCATCAGGTCCTGAAATCCTGCTGCCATCAATTGTTGCTCTGTTAATCCTGCGATATCTGTTATATGTTCGATTTGATTGAGATCGTTATTCCATCTCAATAATCCATTAAACATCGACATATATAGATGCCCGTCAGGTCCGGTCAGAAGCTCCCATGCTACAGACTGAGTGTAGGTGAGTAGATTCCCATTACTGGGGATAATTTCTCTGAAGCTTTTGGAAAAGGGGTTAAAGACAAAAATCCCGGAAGAAGTCCCGAGCCAGATCTCATTTTCATACTTTTCGATGGTACGGATATCAAAAGCCTCATCTTCATTGCTAATTTCAAAGGTTTCACCACTTAAAGTATCCGCATAAAGATCAGGCTGCGAAAAATGATATAGTCGATTTTGGCTGGTTACCCACAGATCACCTGAGTCATCCAGTATCATGTCAGTCACTTGAGAAAATTCCTCAAGACCCTCAGAGATATTAAGTTTTGTGAAGGTATCTGTTGATTTATCCAAAACATCGATTCCGGATAAATGGGCTAATAATAGCCGGTCGTTATTCAAATTAATCAACCGGAGTACATTGTTATTAGTCAGTGATGTCTCATCGGCTTCTATGTTTCGGTAGTTGACGAAAGTCGTGCCATCAAATCTGCTAAGGCCAGTAGAAGTTGCAAACCAAATAAAACCCCGGTCATCCTGAGCGATGTCATTGATATATCCTCCGACTATTCCGCTCCTGGTTGTGAGGTGCCGGAATACATAGTCTTGAGCCAAAACCGAAATAGATGACATTAATAGCATAATGGTTATGCTCATTAATAAACCAAGTGATTTAGCGTGTTTTCTAGTCATGATCAAAAGTGATTATAAAGTTTGTACCCGAATCAAGGTGGCTTTCTATATGTATTTTTCCCCGATGTGCTTTTATTATATCATTTGTTATTGATAGTCCCAACCCTGTACCTGCCGTTCCTTTTTTGGTGGTAAAAAACGGCTGCAGGATTTTGTCCTTCATCTCATCCGGAATGCCCGACCCATTATCTTCCATTTCGATGATCACCTTCCCATTTTCAGCGCGGGTACGAACCGTTAATTTCGGCTGGTATGAAGCTGCCGGCTGATTGCTGACAGCTGACAGCTTTTCCCCCATCGCATCAAAAGCATTGTTACTCAAATTCACGATTATCCTCGAAAAATCTTCAGCAATCAAAAGTACTTCCCCCACTGTGTCATCCAGCTCAAACTGCAGATCTACATTAATGGGATTTTTTGAAGCCCGCATACCATGGAAGGTCAAATTCACAAATTCCTTCACCAATCCATTCAAATCTGTTGGTTCCATTTTTCCCGAACCACCGCGACTGTGCTCCAGCATAGATTTAACAATAGAATCAGCCCGAGAACCATGCTCATGAACTTTCTTAAGATTCGCTTCAATATCATTTAAGATTTCAAAGGCCTCCTCGACTCTTTCCCGATCTTCCACTGAAAGCTGATCGCTAATAGCTGAAAGCTCATCTTTGGTTTCTTGCACTAATTCCACAGATAAGTCCGAAAAATTATTTACGAAGTTGAGGGGGTTCTTGATCTCATGGGCTATGCCGGCGGTAAGTTGTCCGAGAGAAGCCAGTTTCTCCTGTTGGATCAGTTGGTCTTGAGTGGCTTTCAATTCCTCCAGTGATCGCTTCAATTCTTTGGTCCGGTCCTCTACTTGATTTTCGAGTAGGATATTTTGATTAGACAATAGCTCCCGTTTTTCTTCGGTCACCTTTACTACTTTCTTAGCTTCTGCGGTTACTGTATTCAGAGTTTCCCGGAACCTGATGGAGATATAAGCTAACAGAAACAATGGTGCACCCAAGATGAGCAACGATGTCATCGGTTTTTCATATTCATAGTATAAATCGAGCGAGTATTTATGAATAGTTATATATATGCTGGCAGCAATAACAGGAACGATCATAGCGCCCACAACTGCCCACTGAGCGCCTTTGATCTTGTCACGGAAGTTGTAAATGAGATAGGCATAGTAGCCAAGCATGGTATTGAAAACGATGGCGAAGGGGAGTGAAATAGAAAAAATATGAGCTAAAAAATTAGTAATCAGTATTAATACCAATAATACCCAGGTAAATACCGTGATCTCTTTTTTCAAAATCCATTCGAGTATGAGCAGGCCAAAAATGGTGGCAAAGGGTTGTAAAGTAATTACAACTGCAAATCGCAGTTTTTCAACCCCATAGCTCAGATCAACGAAGTAAGTGAGGTAGCTGCCTACGGCTGAAAAGAATATGAGCGTAGTCATCCCAGCGATCCATTTAAAAATACTTTGACCGGGATTGAGAAAAACTAGGAACCAGAACAGGAAACCCAGCAGGAAACTAATGGAAATACTGAGGGTCCCGAAAATATGAGTCATTTTATAGTCATTAGTCACATGGCCCACATATTCAGTCCCCGTAAGGTTTAGTAGACTTACCAGGTAGCGGGGTTTAAGCCGAAGTTCTCTTTGTGTAAAGGTGGTCTCATAATCCACAAAATGAACGGCCATCAGATGCTCTTTCCCGACTTCCAGATCTACCGGAACAGGATACTTGAGATTAGGATTGTAGGCTGTATAAGGAGTGCCCGTATCCCCGAAAGAATGAAACAGTTTACCATCAATATAGATGTCGGTAGCAGCCCACAAATTACGGCTTATGTAAAGAGGAAGTCCTGCAAACGAACTATCAAGCTTAAAAGAGAGCCTGAACCATCCTTCTACCCTGCCATTCGCATCTTCCATTTCTTTAGATAAATTCAGAGGTTTTAGTGTATCCCAGTCTGAAGTTTCAAAATCAGGGGATGCCCATGCCGTATCCGAGCCTTTTTTAAATAACCAGCCATCCAGCGGAGCCAGTTTCAGCCTTTGATGGGATTGAAACATATCAGTGGATAACACAACCACCTGATCCTGCGAAAAAATATTTCCGGAATATCCAACTAGTATAACTAAGAGGAGTAGTGTTCTCATGGATTTTTTGTATTACCGGGTAGTTTAATAATAAACCGGGTGCCTTCACCTGCTGTACTTTTCAGGTTCATGCTACCTCGGTGTGCTTTTACGATATCATTGGTGATCGATAAACCAAGCCCGGTTCCTTGTGTCCCTTTCTTTGTAGTGAAAAACGGCTGCAGAATATTGTCCTTAATCTCGTTAGGAATTCCCAGCCCGTTGTCTTCGATTTCAATGGTAATGCCGGAATTATCTTTCTGAGTTCGAATTGTAAGCTTCGGGGTGTATTTTTCTGGATTCAGAATTCTGGATTCAGAATTCAGTTTTTCCTTCATCGCATCAAAAGCATTATTCGATAGATTAATGATCACCCGTGAAAAATCTTCCGCAATCAACGGTACTTCTGTCACCGAATCATCCAGCTGGAAATCCAAATCCACATTTATAGGTTTATTCCCCGCCCGCATGCCGTGAAAACTCAGATTCACAAATTCTTTGAGCAACGCATTTAAGTCGGTTGGCTCCATTTTGCCCGAACCGCCACGACTGTGTTCCAGCATAGATTTAACGATGGAATCAGCCCGCGACCCATGCTCGTGAACTTTCTTAAGATTCGCTTCAATATCATTTAAAATTTCAAATGCCTCATTCACTCTTTCCCGATCTTTATCTGAAAGCTGATCGCTAATAGCTGAAAGCTCATCTTTCGTCTCTTGCACCAATTCCACCGATAAGTCCGAAAAGTTGTTCACGAAGTTCAGCGGGTTTTTAATCTCGTGGGCGATACCGGCTGTTAATTGACCAAGGGAGGCGAGTTTTTCTTGCTGGATCAGTTGGTCTTGAGTAGCGTTTAATTCATGCAACGCGACCTCAAGACGATCGCGTTCTTCACGGATAAGAAGAGCCTGGTTTTCTGATCGTTTTAGGTCTAAATAGCGTGTATAAGCCTGTTCGAAAACTCTTCCAAGCTGCTTCAGAATCCGATTGTCTTCATCAGAAAATGCTATGCCATTATGATTAATGATAAAAATACTCGTATGCTCATTCACGACACACGATCTGGCATACCCTCCGGAAAGTGATATTAACTCGTTCTTGCGGGATTGGCTGGAGAGATTAAATGGCGGATACTTAAAAAGATGATTAAAAAATTCCTGCTTCTCGGCATTCGAATACATCTCTGTAAAGAACCTTCTCCTTTCTTTAATTGCATTCCGGATGTTATAAGAAATCGGCCGGTCAAGAAAAGGGATTTGTACTTCCTGGACATAATCTCCTGCACCACCGGCTCCCCAGCAATAAAACTCATCATCCGTAATCTTATCATTAAAAACGATGAATGCCCCACCTGAAATATCTAAATTGAGTTGTTTTAATTGCTCGTTGACTGTGATAATAACATCTTCAAGTTCAGACGGTTTCTGCATCTCAAGAGACCGTGAGCGTACTTTCTCAAGTGCTGTTTCAATTTGAGCTTCTCTCGTACGCTGTTCTGCTTTTTGCAGATCAAGAAAGCGGGTATAGGTAAGGTCAAAAACCTGGGCGAAGCGTTTAAATATGGCTTCTTCAGCGCATGGTTCACGGGTGATGATGACCAAATATCCTTTTGAAAAATAGGCTGCATGTAATTTTTGCCATTCAGGGCGCTGCATGCCGGCCGCTTCCATATCATCGAAAATGCTTTTGGCTACAGGAATTTCCATGAGCCAGTCGTAGTGTTCCTGTAGCTTATCGCCTTCCAGTTGAGCGGTTCTAAAGTCATCCTTTTTCAGCCAACCTTCATACAGGTGGGCATGGGCATAATCATTCACATTGGGCAAAAAGAATCCTCTTGAAAAGCCATCTTCCAGGCTCAGCCACCATTCATCTTCCTCGCGATCTTTTTCGCAGAGTACAAATCCGCAGGTCCATAGATTATCTACCAAATCGTTCATTTCCTCAAACAGCACATTGGCCACATCGGCCAGTTCATCAGACTTTTGCATGCCCATGGTACGGGAACGTACTTTTTCTAAGGCCACTTCAATCTGGGCTTCACGAGCCTGTTCTTCTGCTTTTTGGAGATCGAGGAAGCGTTGATAGGCGCGCCCAAATTCATTCGCGAATTTGATGACTATTTCTTCTTCTTCCCCGGTTGCCGGACGAGTCTGGTTCATACCGATATATCCAAACGGATGTTTGCCCGCCGTATGGTAAATACCGTCGGGATAATCATTGGGGGTAATGCGCGATTCTTCAGGCATGGAGGCAAACGATTCATGAAAAACTTCCCAAACCTCCGGTAGTGTTTCTTTGGGAAAGTGCAACTTATTAACTGCAGTTGCTTTATCGGCCTTCCATTTATCTACCGTGTCTTTCCAGGTATCCATAGCATCGAGATCTACGGTTTGCTCTCCAAAACTGCGATCTCCATATTTCCCTGTTTCACGGAAGGTGAACGAGTTGTTTTCAAAATTTAAAACGGTCATGTGAGTGGACATCGGCAAAATTCCCAACACATCAAACTGCTCACACAGTACAGAGAGCACCTCATCAAGTTCATCAGAATTTTGCATCGACATGGCCTTTGCCCGCACGCGTTCCAGTGATGCTTCGATCTGCGCTTCCCGGGCCTGTTCCTCTGCTTTTTGTAGGTCGAGGAAGCGGGTGTAAGCTTGCCCAAAAGCCTTGCCTAAACGTATGAAAATTCCTTTTTCTTCCTCTGTAAATTCATTGAGATAGTATCGCCCAAAATGCAGGCAGGAATTATTTAATATCACCGTGAACCGTATCCAGCCAGGGGCGTTCAAAGTCAGATCTTTCCTCTCCTGTGGAATACTTTTTAAATCAGAATTCTTAAATAAAAATCTGAAAAACTGGTCTTTTTCAGATTTAGAATATCTTTCACTGAAAAAATCAAGATTCTTTTCAAGAGCCTCGTAGAATTCCGATGTGATGGGTTGATCTACAAATGGAATATGGAATTTTTCTAAATAGGATTGGCCATTAACATCAACCCAAATATTCAAACCGTCATCCGGGTCAGTCGAGAAGTCTGTCCATATTTGAGAGGATTGAACGTCGATATCCATCTCACTCACTTCTTTACCGATCTGTCGAACCACTTTTATCAACTCCCCGCTTTTTTGCATTCCCATCGAACGAGCCCGAACCCGTTCTAAAGCCGCTTCAATCTGGGATTCCCGTGCCTGTTCCTCCGCTTTTTTCAGATCCAGAAAACGCGTGTAGGTCTGATCAAAGACTTTGGTAAAGCGTTTAAAAATATCATGGGCATCCGGAACCGGCTCATAGGTGATAAACAGGAGAAAGCCGTGGCTGAATTTGCACAAGTGGTTGATCTGGTAGGTGGGTAGTGAATGACCTTGTGCCTCAATATTTTCAAACGTCGGACGGAGGTCCGGGAAGGATTTCATGTGCGTATAATGCTCTTCCAGTTCTTTGCCGCCCAGTTCCTGAACGAGCATGGGTTCGTCACTGAGTATGAATTCTTCCATTTCATCAAAAGATGCTTCACCAAACAGGCGGAGCTTAAAGGGTTCCTGCAGGGTGCCTTCGCTGCTCATCCAGGCGGCGGCACTTTTTTTATCATCGTTCAGGATATTATACCCACAACTCCACGCCGGAATGCCTAGTGCTTGCACCTCTAAAAACAAGAGGTTGGCTACTTCCGGGAGTTCATCACTCGACTGCATTCCCATGGTTCGGGAACGTACTTTTTCAAGGGCGGCTTCGATTTTAGCTTCACGTGCCTGTGCTTCTGCTTTTTGGAGATCAAGAAAACGGGTATAGGTTTGCTCAAAAACTTTGGTGAATCGGGCCAGCAATTCTTCTTCTTCTTTCTCCAGGAGTGAGCCTCCTACGAGATGAAGGTATCCATGAGAGAAGTTAAAGCAGTAAAAAACGGTTGGGTCAGGAAACTGGCTTCGAACCATTTCTTCCGCCTCTTTGGAATTGAAGGTGGTAATGGCGTACTCAAGATGATCGCTTCGTACCTGTCCAGCTACCGATTGATGAAAGACGGTTTGCTGATTTTTCCATGCGGCATAACGTTCATCAAATGTGGCATCTCCGGTTAATGGAAGATAAAATAAACCCAAAGTATCTCCGCCGGGTGCGGTAACCCAGGTATATTGCCTGTTGATGTCTTCACGAATTTCCACATACCCACAGGTAACAAAATTGGTAACTCCCAGCGCGATGAGTTCTTTATATAAAAGAACGGCTACTTCCTGAAGTTCTTCCCCTTTTTGCATGGCCATGGTTCGGGAACGGATCTTTTCGAGTGCCGTTTCGATCTTTGCTTCACGCGCCTGTTCTTCGGCTTTTTGAAGATCCAGGAAGCGGATAAAGGACTGCTCAAAAACTTTAGCAAATCGAATCAGTATTTTCTTTTCTTCTGCAGAAGGCAAGTCACCCTGAATTGAGGGGATCATAATTGCTGAGTTTTCAGACCAGGCCCATGCCAGCCCATGACTTTCAGATTCCAGGATGATCTTTTTGTAATCATCGGGTAACTGCCGGTAGTCAGAATGTTCAAAGGCATGGTTCCAGAATGCATTTTTAACATCATATGAAAATACTTTTGCGAAATAATCGTCTCCTCTGTTTTTTGATACCCATGCTTCATCGAATAATTCGTTTTTAAAATACGGCAACATAAACGGAACAGAGGGATGAGTTGTATCTTCGGTTGCCGTCCAGTGTATCACGTCTTTCGAATCCTGGAAATAAGTGCATATCACGGCCCCGCCGGTATCAAGAATGACACCTATATTTTTCAATTCTTCAGCTACAACCCGCACCACGTCTTGCAGTTCATCGGTTTTGTGCATTGCGAGTGAACGGGATCTCACACGCTCTAAAGCTGCTTCTATCTGAGCTTCCCGTGCCTGTTCTTCTGCTTTTTGTAGATCGAGGAAGCGGGTGTAGGTTTGTTCAAATACCTGAGCAAAGCGCTTAAATATGTCATGTGCTTCCGGCGCTGGTTCAAAGGTGATGAATAAGATGTACCCATACTTGAAAAAGGCAGCATGATCAATTTGTGAGGTTGGAAAGGAAATTCCTTCGGCCTTTATTTTTAGCAATTGCTCTCCGACTCCCGGCAAGCTGCACAGATATTCGTAGTGAGCGGGACATTCATTTTCATCAATCTCATTAATCAATAATGATTCACCATTTTGTCCTGCTTCATAGTAGCGTAAAAATACGCCTTCGCGCGGGGTTCGGTATTTGGGAAAGACGCCCTGTCCATTGCTACCCCATTCCAACGACCCCTCGGGATGGTCATCATAGATATTGAATGCGCAAAACCAGGTATCAATACCTAAAGAATGTACCTGTTGAACTAATTCAAGAGAAAGGTCAGCAAGGTCCTCACTTTTGTGCATGGCCATACTTTTTGCCCGCACTCGTTCTAGTGCCAATTGAACTTCTGATTCTCGTATCTGGGCTTCGGCTTTTTTTAGATCCAAAAAGCGGGTGTAGGTTTGCTCAAATACCTTGGCAAACCTTTTCAGTATATCCGGCTCAGGGTAGGGTTCAAGCGTGATGATCAGCAAATAGCCATGAGAAAAGTAGGCCGCATTCCATTGTTGCCAATCCGGAAAGCTAAGCCCGTCATCCAGTATTTTCTGGAATATGGGCTTGACTTCCGGAAGACTCATAAAGTATTCATAATGACTCTTCAGTTCTTCTCCGCTTCCCTCAATAGCGAGCAGGTCTTTCTTCTTCTTCCAGCCCTCATACATTTGTTTATGTGCCGGATCGGTAGTGTTTGGAATAGAAATTCTAGGCAGAACACCATTTTCATTGGCAAACCAGAAAACATCCACTTCTTTATTCTCTTCACATAATCCAAACCCGGTAGCCCAAAGATTACCACCAAGTGCTCTTAGTTGCTCAAAAAGCACATAAGCGGCATCAGCTAGCTCTTCAGATTTCTGCATGGCCGATGTTCGGCTTCTTACTTTTTCTAATGCAGCTTCAATTTCCAGCTCTCTGTTTTTAGTATGAAGATCAGCAGTTTGCTCATCAACAAGCTTTTGAAGTTTCTCCTTTTCCCGCTTCCACTCCTCCAAGTGCCAGTGATCATTTTCAGTCTCAACGGGCGTTGAGGCGTGCCAATGGGTGAGTTTCCACTGATTGTCTATGTATTCCATCACGCAGCTACACCTTATAAAAATGGCGTTGACTGATTCGGGTGAGGAGATGGTAAGAGTCACTTCTTCAGTGATAAAAGCATTGTTTCCATCGTTAGATATTCGGGTGAAAAGCCGTTTACGATCAAGTGAGGGCTCAAATCCTGCCATCTGTTCGTACTGGGATTTAAACATCGCGTCCAAATCGCTGAATGAGAAAACCTTTTCATCTTTGGTAGTGCCAAACAGCATCAGTTCAGGGCTGGCGAGATCGGACAAATCTTCGTACGGTACTATGCACAACCCAACATTGATAATTCGCTCATATGATTCTTCGAGGGCTTTTTTCTTGCTAGAATCCATACTGACCACTCTTTTCTAAGTTAATGCTAACACAACATCCATCACCGCTAAAATGATAATCCCTAAGAATTTTATAGACTTCTCTGAATGCGGTGATTATTATTCGATTAATTTTCATAGAGCACTTTTTAATTAATTTCTGATTCGACCATTTCAATTACCTGAGCCAGTTGCTGGTCAAGGCCTTCACGCAAATTCAGAACCATGATTGTTAGATCAAGCTTAATGCCCAACAGATTTCTAACATTAGATTTTTGCATGAGTTCGATGTAATCATTTGGATCGCCGGGGTGAATTTCATTTAGGCTCTTTTTTGCGGCCAACAAGGGTAAAAAATTAAGTTCGTACTCAACGATCTTATCTATACGGCTTTGATGAACAGACAACCTGTCATCGATTATAGATTCGAGCATCAAAGTTTTGAGTCCCATCTCAGAAAGTCCGGCCCGTAGCCCGGAATCTCTGATCTTGCCGGTATCTCCTGCGTTTTGTAAATCTTTATAGGTAATGATCACAGGTATGTCGAAGGAGAGATCCCAGACGGCATCGTAAAACAACTTATCCTGATTGGGTTCCTGCAGAAAAGCAGCACTTTCTTGTGGATTCCCCAAAATAAGTTTGAGCCTGTTAATGTCCTCATTCTCTCGTATGATAAACCGCTCAGATTCAGTCTTGGCAAATTTGAGATCATCGAGTAACCGAGTGAGGATGGCCTGCTCTTCGTTAGCGATCTTTCTGTTCTCATTCCAGGTGTTCACCTGTAGGGCAATCAAGATCCCGATCACCACCAGCAAGATCTCGCCAATAGCATAGAGCAGATACTTTCGAACAGTATCCTGCTCGATGAGGTTTTTGCGGATGGTACGGAAGAATTTTAGCATCTTAGTTTTCTAATTCGTTTTCAATTAAATAGATCATTCTTTCGATGTGTTCTTGAAGCAGCTTCTCATCATCCACAACATTTTTTTGCCAGCTCACGATGTTACTGACTACATCTTCCATTTCACGATTGTTGAAAAACCAGGTATAGTCTGATTGATATGTTCCGGGAGGGAAATCTGAAAAACCTTCATAATAACGCAACCGATTAGAAGAACTTATTTTTCCATCAATGGCCGGCCACAGGCGTTCATGATTTAATCGTTGGATAATTTCGGTTTCCTGAGTGGCATCAATTACTGCTCCATCAAATGAGGTGAGCAGAGATTTTAATTCTACATTTTGAATAAGACTGATGTTACCTGAAACAATAATTGATTCTATGTACCCATCAATGGCTTCAAAAGTATAACCGCTTTCAATACCTGCAAGCACAGAATCCAGCCGGGAGTTTGGAATGGCTGAAACATCCGAGTTGAAAAGGGAAAGCAAAAACAAGCCGTCCTGATAACCTTCCAAGTGTATTTGCTGATAGATCTCTAATTCCTCTTTATTTCTAATCAGCTCTTCGTTCAGATTGTGCAAAATATCGACCTCAGAAGCTCTGTCTTTTTGTACCTCATTCCAGTTGTTGATCTGCAAAGCAATCAAAATGCCAATCACCACCAGAAAGATTTCTCCAATGGCATAGAGTACATAGCTTCTAACTTTGGATTGTTCAATCATTTTTTTTCGGATGCGGCGGAAGAATTTCAGCATGTATTAAGTCGTGAGTTTAATAGTAAAGACAGTCTGTCCCGGTTGTGAGTAAACATCCATTTGTCCGCCATGGGCTTTAATAATATCGTTGGTTATACTCAGCCCCAGCCCGGTTCCTTCCGTCCCTTTCTTTGTCGTAAAAAACGGTTGCATGATCTTGTCCTTCATCTCCTCAGGAATACCTATTCCATTATCTTCAATCTCAACCACTACTTCTCCATTTTCAAAGTGAGTACGAACCGTTAATTTAGGCTTATAAGAAGCTGAGTCCTGATCGCTGATAGCTGACAGCTTATCCTTCATCGCATCAAACCCATTATTACAAAGGTTCAAAATCACGCGGCTGAAGTCCTCTGCGACAAGTGGAACATCCTCTATAGATTCGTCCAGCTCTAGATTGATATCTACATTAATTGGATTGGTGCCGGCGCGCATGCCGTGGAAAGACAGATTAACATATTCTTTGACTAAGGCATTTAAATCCGTGGGTTCCATTTTTCCTGAGCTACCCCGGCTGTGTTCCAGCATGGATTTAACAATGGAATCGGCCCGTGTGCCGTGTTCGTGAATTTTTCGAAGGTTCAATTCGACATCTTTAAGAATTACCAAAGCTTCCTGAACTTTTTCCCGGTCTTCAGCTGAAAGCTGATCACTGACCGCTGAAAGCTCCTCCTTCGTTTCTTCGATCAATTCTACACTCAGGTCCGAAAAATTATTGACGAAGTTCAGTGGATTCTTGATCTCATGGGCGATACCGGCCGTGAGCTGTCCGAGTGAGGCTAGTTTTTCCTGCTGTATCAGCTGGTCCTGGGCGGCTTTCAAGTCTGTTAGCGATTTTTCCAGAGCCAGATTACTTTCCTCGATAGCTTTTCTTTTTAAATCCAGTTCTTCGATGGTTGTCTCAAGCAGGATAGAAGTCGTATGCTTCACCTTTTCGGTTCGATCAAGCTTGAAATTCAAGACCATCATCTCTTTTTCGGCACTTTTTAAGGCAGATGTAAGAGCTTGTTTCTGCTCATCTGTTACCGATCCAATTTGATCGATAATATCCAGGATATGTTGAAGGTGGGTATTCATTATTTTTCTTTCAATGCAACCACGCAGCATGTGTTATTGTGAAATTCATGATGGCCCAGTTTAGACTTGCCATATTCTCCATAGCTAAAAAAACCAATGAAAGGGGCATTCCAGACATTTTGCACACGATTAATTTCATCGCTGGTCATCATTCCGAATGATAAGTATCGGCTAATACATGAAAACATGATGACTGCATCAGCTTTCTGAATTTGCTCTTGTTTTACTTCAATACATTCTTCTTCAACGGTGTCTATAGCATCAAAATCAGGGGGTAATGATAAACGTACTTTCGAGCCTTGTGGGACGTTTCCGGCGCAGATCAGCGAACGATCTTCCGTATTTCCGAACATAGCAGTTCTCATTACCGGAGGGGCATCTTCTTTTTGAATCTGAAGAGGATAGTATGCACCCAGATTAAAAACGGTATTATTGAGGTTTTCTTCATCTACACTTAACCCCAGATACTTCAGTACTAAATCTAGTGCGGGTTTTTCATCGATGGTATAGATAACATTAGCACTACTTTTTGTGATAGTTCGGGTGATACCTACAGGCTTCCAGCCACAGGTAGCGGTTCCTGAAATATTCAACTTATCTCCATCAATAATAAGCCCTAATAGACCTGACTTACTACTTTTGCCTAGGGTAAATACTTTAGGTTCAACCAGTTCAAGGTCGTCACCTGCCATACCACCAAAGATCACAGTTTCGCTTCCGAACCCTTCTTCAATACCTTTTATAATTTGATCGCCATCGATATCATTACTCCAGCCGGAGGCAATAATAAACACCGCGTTCTCAAAGGTTGCGTTACCCTCTTTTCCAAGCTGCTTTGCGATCTCAAAATCGGAATGCTCTCCGGTTTCACGGAAGAACAGTTCAAAATGGTCAGGATCTATATCAAGAAGCATGGCCACAATGCCGCCTTCAATAATATCCTCACTGATGAACTCACCGGATGAGGTAGACCCGAATATCTTGATCTGTTTGTTGTTGAATATCTCACACACTTCATCCAGATTGTGACTAATAGACATAAATATGATGGCCAGAGATGCCTTGAAATCTCCTGACAGGCTATCATTTAGAGCCTTTCTGATCTCTTCCGGGTTTTTCCCCTGTATTGTTTTTGCCTTCATTTGAATATTCTCACTTTAGGATACAACTTCATTAACCTGAATGATTGGCTCAATGTTGGTGAAGTTGGGTATATCTGCCATTAATATGGGCGCACCTTTCTCAAAAGCCTGTCCAAATTCTTCCATTGAGTTGAAAAAGAGGTTTGCAATAGCTGCAAACGGAGCTTCCGAGCCTGGGGCACCGCCACCTAATCCCTTGTCATAGCTGGTATCTACAAGAGCCTCGCCTAATGTATTCGACACCAGAGGTACGTGTTTAGTTACATAGTAGTCGAAGTCGAATTTTTTTCCATCGCCATTGGCATACAGTACGCTTACTTTGATCATTCCTTTACTCATAGTTTTTTAATTATAGGTGAATATATAAATAATACTTTGTGTTGCTACTTTTCTTTCAATACCACACAACAGGTTGTGAGGTTATGCAGCTCAAGACGGCCGTTAGTGGCTCTTGCAAGCTCGCCGTTACTGAAAAAACCTATCATTGGAACGTCCCAAACCTGTTTAAGGCCTTCAATTTCTTCATTCATAAGGGGACCAAGCGCGTTGATCCGACCGGCACAGCTAAAGACGATCAAAGCATCCGCATCAGGCATTTCAACTGACTTCAGATCCTTTGCCTCACTTATTACCAATTCCATTACATCAAAGTCAGGAGGTACCGAAAATCGGATCTTAGACCCTTGGGGTACGGTTCCGCTACAAACAAAAGAACCATCGTCAAAATCCACAATAATACCGGGTCGCATGACGGGGTCTCCAGTCTCACGCTGTAGCTGAAGGGGTAGGGTAGTGGCGATTTCAAGGGATGTGTCCTGACTAGCCGTTTCTCGATTCACATTGGTAATGCCACCATATTTCAAAGTCATATCCAGCACCGGTTGGTCATCGACAGTGTATACCTTATTCCCTTCGCTTTTTGTTACAGTTTTAGGGGTGCCAATGGGTTTCCAGCCACAGGTTGCCCTTCCCTTGATCATTACCCTCTCCTCATCAAGTGCAATGCAGACAATCCCTTCATTGCTTTGCATGTCATTGGTGAATACGATCTGCTCCGTAAAGGAATAATCATCGCCCGCCATCCCGCCGAATACATTCACATCTTCTCCGGCTTCATCCTCAAATCCTTTAAGTAATGCTTCCGTATCCATTTTAAAGTTACTTGCAGAAATTAAGAATGCGGCTTTATTGAATTCACTAGCAGCTTTTCTTGCAATATGCTGACCGGTTTCTCGAGTAGTTGAGCCTCGGAATTCCTTAAAATAGATGCGGAAATAATCCTTATTAATATCTAAAAGCATTACGGTTATAGACCCTTTTCCAAATTCCTCGTCTATAAACTCACCGTTGGTTGTAGCCCCGAATACTGCGATAGTATGCTTATTAAATAATTCACGAACTGTTTCGATATCCTGATCTATGGATAGAAAAACTATCGCTAGTGTAGGTTGAAATCCATCCGACAAGTTATTTTCCAGTTTTGTCTCGAGCTGTGTTGTGGACTCAGCTTTAAAGCTTATTGCTTTCATATGCTTAAAGTGTGATAATAAATTTAGATCCAATATCAGGATCAGTTTCTATTTCTAATGTACCACCATGAGCCTTAATAATATCATTGGTGATACTCAGCCCAAGCCCTGTACCTTCCGTCCCTTTCTTCGTGGTAAAAAATGGCTGCAAGATCTTATCCTTGATATCCTCCGGAATTCCCGGCCCGTTGTCTTCAATTTCAAGGGTAATGCCGGAATTATCTTTCTGAGTTCGAATTGTAAGCTTCGGGGTGTATTCTTCTGAAAACTGAATTCTGGATTCAGAATTCAGTTTTCCCCTCATCGCATCAAAGGCATTATTGCACAGGTTCACAATCGCCCGTGAAAAATCTTCAGCAACCAGCGGCACTTCTTCAATTTTCTCATCCAACTCAAACTTCATATCCACATTTATGGGATTCTTACCGGCTCGCATACCATGGAAGGAGAGGTTTACGAATTCTTTAACTAGGCCATTTAAATCAGTGGGTTCCGGTTTGCCGGCGCCTCCACGACTGTGTTCTAGCATGGATTTAACGATGGAATCTGCCCGAGAGCCGTGCTTATGAATGGTTTTGAGGTTAGCTTTGATGTCATCCAGAATTTCGAGAGCTTCTTCCACCTTTCGTACATCCCCCGGTCCTTCATCTGAAGATGAAGATCCCCCCCCTTCTAAGGGGGATTTAATCTTAGGTCTTAAATCATTTATCTCTTGTCTAACTTCCTCAATAAGTTCCACACTCACCTCCGAAAAATTATTCACGAAGTTCAGCGGGTTCTTGATCTCATGAGCGATTCCGGCGGTGAGCTGCCCCAACGAAGCGAGCTTTTCCTGCTGGACCAGCTGATCTTGCGTAGCCTTTAATTCTTTAAGGGCAATTTCCAAACGGTCCCGCTCTTCACGGATCATGCGGGCTTGTTTTTCAGCTATTTGGAGATCGTTGTATCGAATATGAGCTTGTTCAAATACATTAGCGAATCGTTTCAGGATGGAACGGCCTTCTTCACTGGGCTCGCCACTAGTGAAGGCATACAGCGCCCCGGTTTTGAACGGGAAGAAACTCACAAACTGCTCAATATCAGTGTTTGGATCTTGCAGCTGTTTCAAATTTGGGATATCGGGATTTACCTGTCCGATCTTCCGGTAATAATCGGCGAGTTCTTTTCCTTTGAGTTCATAAATGAGTTCTTCGTGCTGTGCATCCCAAGCGTCCAACACCTGATTAAGCATCGGATGCCAGGTAAGGGAGAGGGTTCCCAGCATATCAAGATAGTGGCCGTCATTGACTGTGGAGGCCCAAAGCTCAGCTTCTTTTTTATCACCGTCGATCATTCCAATCCCGTATCGAAGTGGATTGATCTTGAGGATCTCCATCTCTTTGAACATAGCCTCGGCGATCTGCATTAAATCATCACTGTGATTCATAGCGGCAGCCATTCCACGAACGCGCTCCAGGCTGGTTTCTACTTTGGACTCGTAGGCTTGTTTTTCTGATTTTTGCAGATCTAAAAAGCGAGTATATGTTTGCTGAAAGACTTTTGCGAATCGTAGATAAATCTTGATGTTTTCATCTGATATCCGGTTCCAGGATCCTATTCCGAGGAACCCATATTTATGACGGACATTTAGTACATGAAAATCTGAGTGCTCTTTTTTATCACTGACTTCCATCCCGAAATTCTTTTTTACAATCTGTATAAAATCTTCTTTAGGCATAGTGATCTGTATGAATTCTTCACCGGATTTCCATGCAGCAATTTCCTTCTTAAAATTTTCATGATCCAAAGTGGAAACTATCCTTGGTTCTACTAATTGGTCATCAGCGGTTACCCAGATCTCCATCGTATTTTCTTCACCATTTATAAAGGTGATCCAGCTTGATTCTGGCTTAAATCCAATAGCATGTTCGATTTGTTGAAAGAGTACCAACCCAACATCGGCTAACTCATCACTGCCTTGCATAGCCATCGTTCGACTTCGGACTCTTTCCAAAGCTGCTTCTATTCTGGATTCTTTTGTCTGTGCTTCGGCTTTTTGCAAATCCTCAAACCGTTTGTAAGCCAGGTCAAAAGCCCCGGCCATCTTTTTCAGGATGGACTTTACCTCGGTCTTAGGGGGGGTCAGCATATCAATACCCATCCGCCCATTGTTCAATGGAACGGTAGGATGATAGGCTCTTTCCAGTTGGTCGGAGTCCAAAAATTCCTCAAATTCTTTTGCCTGTTCGGGATATCCATTTTCTTGCAGCCACTGTACCGTATGCCTTGCACGATCCTTGCTTTGAATCACGACAAAGTAGTCTTCCGTTCTTTCCCAGACTTCTCTCATAAAGAAATCAGGATGCGTATCTTCCATCTTGTAACATATATCCAGAGAGATCTCAAGTTCTTTTCCATTGTCATCGACTGATGTCAGATCCCAAGTACGATATCTTCCATCAGGCTCTTTGAGATGGATGGTTGCAGCGGTTACATTAGGAATATTGAGCCCCATAATTTCATCCCTCAGTTTTTTTACGACCTCGAGAATTTCCGATGATTCGAACATCGCTAAAGCTCTTGCCCGCACCCGTTCAACCGCTAAGTTAATTTGAGCTTCTCTTGTCTGTGCTTCGGCTTTTTGCAGATCTTCAAAGCGCTGATAGGCCATCCCAAAAGCGGCGGACATTTTTCGAATCACTTTTTCAGCCCAGTCAGTGGGTTCTTTCTGGAAATCACAGCCCAGCAAACCTTGACTAAAGCCGGAGGAAGCGGACCAATTTTCAGCAAGCAGCCCTCCATCAACGGCTTTTTGAGCCATTGCTGCATATCTTTTGAAAACTTCATTATCACTGTTGGCCATCTCTTCGAGATGGCCACGGATATTCTCGGGACCCGTATAGGTCACCGAATATTCGGGGTTCTTTTTCCAGTCATCGGCGATGGGTTTAAAAAAGTTTTTGAAATTTTGTGGGTTAAAGGTATTGGAGAAGATCTCAAAATCTTTATCGCTATCTCTAAGGTCAAGGTTCATTCCATTAATGGTGCCATCCTCATTAAACAGCCATAAATAGGCAGAATTTTGCCCTTCCAAATCAAGGCGGCCGAGTTCTGTATTTAGAACCTGCAACACCTTCGACAGATCGTCGGTGGTCTGCATACCCATAGCATGTGCCCGAACCCGTTCAACGGCTGCTTCAAGTTCAGCTTCTTTTCGTCGTTGTTCCGCTTCCTGCAAATCCTCAAACCGCTGGTAGGCCATATCGAATGCTGAAGACATTTTTAGGAGAATGGCTTCAGTAATTTCAGGAGGTTTTGCCGTAAAATCCAGTCCTACAACCCCCTTGGAATAAGGGGAGGTGGCATGCCAATACTCTTCGATCTGTCCGGCATCAATGGCCTCTTGAAAGAGTCTCCCGCTTTCAGGGTCGACATCTCTGACTTCATCAACAACGGCTTGAAGCCTGTCGCTCTGCCAGCTTAATTCATAGTACTTCCTGCCTTTTTCCCATTCTTGTGCATGACGACCGACCTCTGGCCATTCATTGATATCGAATCTAAGATTGAAATTAACAAGATTGCCTTCCTCAATAACCTCTGAGATATCCCATTGAGTGATGATCCCATTTTCATCCTTTGTCCAGATCCATGTAGCAATATTCCCAAGCTCAAATTTATCAACTTCCTCCTTCATCACGTTCAAGACATTCATGATATCATCGGGTTTTTGCATGCCCATGGCATGGGCTCGAACCCGTTCCACTGCTGCCTCCATCTCGGCTTCATGTCTTCGCTTTTCAGCTTGCTGCAGATCTTCGAATCGTTTATAGGCAAGACCAAACGCTTCGGTAATTTTTACAAGTACCTGTTGGGCATTTTCCGGGGGCGTTTCAATAAATGATATACCGATGATGCCTTTAGAAAAGGAGGAGCAAAGCTGCCAGAATTCAGTGATATGTCCCGACTCAATGGCTTCTCTGAAATTTTGTGTCTGTTCAGGATCTATTTCAGAAACAGAGTCGAGGAAGGAGAGGAGGGATTCGCCTTCAAATTTTAGAGAGAAAAAATCTTCCCCCCATTTATCTACCACTTGTTTTGAGGCGGAGTAATCATTTGGGTCGAATACAGTGAAGTTATCCTGTACCTTCCCATCGAGGTAATAATCTGCCATCTCCCGATGAATAACCTTGCCATCTTCGGTGAATGTAAATAACCAGGTTGAAATATTACCCATTTCAAAGGCTTCAACTTCTTTTTTAATGACTCCTAAAACTTTCCAGATGTCATCCGGCTTTTCCATGGCCATAGCCCGTGAACGTATACGCTCAGTGGCAGCCTCAATCTCAAGCTCCCGGTTTTTCTGCTGAAGATCGGAGGTTTGTTCGGCTACCTTTTGCTCAAGCTTTTCTTTTTCCCTCTGCCATTCATTTACGTGAAAATAGTCTCCTTCTGTATCTGATGGTACGGATGCATGAAAGTGAATGAGCTTCCATGAAGCATTTACCAGCCCATAAACCCAGGATACCCGGGCCTCAACAACCATTTGTGAATCATCAAGATCTACAGTCACAATTAGATCTTCAATGATGATGGCCTGGTGTTCCGAATCAGAAAAGGTGGAATGTACCGGTCTATGTTCAAAGGTTGAATCCAGGTTTTCATCCTGTTCAGACTGTGCTTTTAAAAGATCCCTCAGCTCCCTTATGTTTAAAACCAATTCATCTTTTGTTGTTCCAAATCCACTTATGTTGTCAATAATAAAGGAGTCCAAGTCCATCTCAGATACCGGTACATGGTGTAAGAAATAATTCCTAACGTTTTGATGAACGTTCGTAAGCTCTTTTGGGATCTGAGTACTCATTGTCAATTATTTTGAGGAATCTTAATGATGAAGGAAGTTCCAGCACCAATTTCAGACGTGAGATCCAGCTCTCCGCCATGGGCTTTAACTACATCATTGGTAATTGACAGGCCCAGCCCGGTTCCTTCGGTTCCTTTTTTGGTTGTGAAGAATGGCTGAAGGACCTGAGCTTTGAGATTTTCAGGAATACCGGGTCCATTATCTTTTACGACAATAGTAATTGTGTTCCCGGCTTTTTGGGTCGTTACGGTAAGCTTGGGTTTGTAGGTTGCTTCAGAATTTTTTATTCCTTTAAACTTCTCTCTCATCGCATCAAAAGCGTTATTGCATAAATTCAATATCACCCGGCTAAAGTCTTCAAAGATCATCGGCACTTTCCCAATATTATCTTCTAACTGTACATCAATATCTACGTTGAGAGGGTTTTTGCTGGCCCGCATACCGTGAAAGGCAAGATTCACATATTCTTTCACTAATTGATTTAAATCAACGGGCTCCATGTTTCCACTTCCGCCACGGGAATGCTGAAGCATAGATTTTACAATGCCATCGGCTCGGGTACCATGCTGGTGAATTTTTTGAAGATTCTGTTCAATATCTGTTAGAATATCATCCGCATCTTGGGATTGCTCGCTCAGCTTGGCAAGTTCTTCCCGCACTTCAGCGATTAGCTCAATACTTAGATCAGAAAAATTATTCACGAAGTTTAGGGGGTTCTTAATTTCATGGGCAATGCCTGCCGTTAGCTGCCCAAGGGAAGCCAGTTTTTCCTGCTGAACAAGCTGTTCCTGAGCGGCCCGCAAATCCGTGAGTGCAGCCTGGAGTTTTTGATAGGCCTCTGCATTCTGAATGGCAATACCAACATTAGCAGCTATGGTTGTAAGGAGTCGCTGATCGTTTTCGCTGAACCGATTTTCTTGCTCTTTGCTTTGTACACTTATTACCCCGAGTGATTTTTTACCGGCAAGAATAGGTACACCAAGATATGATTCAACCATCTCACCCTTTTTCACGGCTTTGATTTTATCATAGGTTTCAGCGAGATCATGATTTACAAGAAGTGGTTCTTTACTAAGAATTATTTTCTCTGTGATTCCATCAGCAAAAGGGCGGGATTCGGCAGTATCTCCATAATAATAGGGGAAATGGAGCAT
>Ga0306910_1000261_pt1 | contig 29765 bp, 25 predicted proteins | sample AntRauMFilla2698_FD_190438 | JGI IMG/M metagenome (GOLD analysis project Ga0306910, IMG submission 190438) | Saline lake microbial communities from Rauer Islands, Antarctica - Metagenome Filla 2 #698 (v2) (version 2) | ecosystem: Environmental > Aquatic > Non-marine Saline and Alkaline > Saline ... | reverse complement strand
CTTTCAATCACGTAGAACACGCCCTGCTGGTCGAGCGACGGCACAAGCTCGTTGCCGAGGCCGGGCCGCTCCGCCCCGTCCGTGGTGCGGCGCACGACGGGATTGAACGTAAGCTGCGCCTTGGTCCCGATGATCTCCTTGAGCTCGGCAGCCGAGCCTATGCCCGGCACCTGAATGAGGATCCGGTCACTTCCCTGCCGCTGGATCGTTGGCTCGCGTGTCCCGACCTCGTCAATACGGCGGCGAATGATTTCGAGCGATTGCTGCATGGTGCGCTCGTCAGTGGCGCTTTGCTCGGCCTCCGACAGGACAACAGTGAGGATGCCGTCGCGGCCGCTCACCTCGATATCGCTCGCGCCCGCCCCGGTAAGGGTCTGTACGGGCTGGGCCAGCCCCCGCACGATTTCCATCGCTTGCGGCATCATGGATGGATCATTCAGCCGAACCCTGAGCTCGCCCGGAGGCGACTGTTGCAGGTTCACCGGCGTAATTCCCCGGACCGCATCGCGCACTTCGGGCCACATGGCCTCCAGCCGTGCGGCATAGACATCCGCGACCCGCACTTCTGCCAGCAAATGCGCCCCGCCGCGCAGATCGAGACCTAGATTGACCAGATCATTTGGTAGAAAATCGGGCCAAAGCGCACGCTGTGCTTCCAACTCGGGCGTGGCGCCCGATTGCTCGATCTCCTGAACCGCGTCATTGTGCCCTTCAACCACAGCATAAAAGGCGTTCGGCGCGGCCAGCATTAGACCGGCCGCTACGGTCAGCCAGATAGCGATGCGTTTCCATATGGATATCTGGAGCATATCGCCCGCCTTTTATCAGTGTCGTCTAAAAAGTTACTTGGCCGGTTCGGTCTTGCTGATCACGGTTGCAATGGTGCTTTGTATCACCCGGACTTTGATGCCGTCCGCAATTTCCAATTCCAGTTCGCCATCGTCCTTGACCTTGACGACCTTGCCTACCATGCCACCCTGCGTGACGACCTGATCGCCCCGGCGCAGCGCCGCAACCATCGCCTGATGATCCTTGAGCTTTTTCTGCTGGGGGCGGATCAGCAGGAAATACATGATCCCGAAGATGAGGATCAGCGGGATGAATTGCTCAATGCCTGACATGGATAAGTCCTTTTTTGGGGCGCTTACGGGGACGTGCCCGCTCAGTCTGAAGTCGCCGTCTGAAGTTCGGCAGAACCTATGCGCGGATACGCGGCTTTGCAAGGCGATGCACGCCACAATTGGCCGCAATGACGGAGTTTTCGGACCGCCCCCATTTCCCCCCCTATGCCCTCGTGGAATAATCGGCCATAACGCAGCGCACAGGATTGAATCACACGACCAAACGAGACAAGGACATTACGATGCACGACATCCGCGCCATCCGCGAGACCCCCGATGCCTTCGATGCCGCACTGGCGCGGCGCGGCGATGCGGCACAGTCCTCCGCCATCCTCGCTCTCGATACCGCGCGCCGCGCCAAGATCCAGGCGGCCGAGGCGGCACAGGCCGAGCAGAACGCCGCCTCCAAGCAAGTGGGCGCAGCGAAAGCCAAGGGTGACGAGGTAGAGTTCGAGCGCTTGCGCGCGTTGGTTTCGGAAAAGAAGGCCGAAGTCGCCGCGATGCAGGCCGAGGCCAAGGATCTGGATGCGCAACTCACTGATATGCTGTCGCGCATTCCGAACAGTCCCGCGGGCGACGTGCCCATGGGCGCCAGCGAGGCCGACAACGTCGAGGTCAAGCGCTGGGGCGATATCCCCGACTTCGACTTCAGCCCGCGAGAGCATTATGATATCGATAGTGTGGCTGCATCTATGGATTTCGAGACAGCGGCGAAAACCTCCGGCGCGCGTTTTGTCATGCTCAAGCGCGGCGTTGCCCGTATCCACCGCGCACTGGGGCAATTCATGCTCGATACGCATGTGGACGAGAACGGCCTGACGGAGGTAAACTCCCCCGTGCTCGTACGCGACGAGGCGATGTACGGGACGGACAAGTTGCCGAAATTCGGCGACGACAGCTATCAGACCACCGATGGCATGTGGCTCGTGCCCACGTCTGAAGTCCCGTTAACTTATACCGTCGCCGGAGAGACGCTGGAGGCTGCCGATCTGCCGCGCCGCCTCACGGCCCACACGCTGTGTTTCCGCTCTGAGGCCGGCTCGGCAGGGCGCGATACCGCAGGCATGCTGCGCCAGCACCAGTTCGAAAAAGTCGAGATGGTCTCGATCACACTTCCTGAAGCATCGGATGCGGAGCAGCAGCGGATGCTAGGCTGTGCGCAGGGGATCCTTGAAAAGCTGGGCATTCCCTACCGCACTGTCCTACTGTGTACCGGTGACATGGGCTTCGGCGCGCGGCGCACCTTCGACATCGAGGCGTGGCTGCCCGGCCAGAACGCCTACCGTGAAATCAGTTCCGTTTCGACCACGGGCGATTTTCAGGCGCGCCGCATGAACGCCCGCTTCAAGCCCGAAGGCGGCGGCAAGCCCCAGTTCGTGCATACGCTCAACGGCTCCGGCCTTGCGGTGGGACGCTGCCTGATCGCGGTGCTCGAAAACGGACAGCAAGCGGATGGCACCGTGGCGCTGCCATCCGTGCTTGCGCCCTATCTGAGCGGCAAAACCACGCTCGCCCTCGACGGGACCCTTGCGTAAAGGAGCGGCTCCGCAGCTTAGCGCTGCGGCCCGTCTCTCGGCGTCGCGGGCGGCACCACGCCGAACAATGCGGGCATCAGATTTTTGAGCGAACGCGGACGGTAATCGCGGCGGGTTTTGATGCGGATTTCCGCGCTTGGGTGTAAATCGATAGGGTGGCCCGGCCCCGCGCGCCATTTCAGGAAGTTTCCGAAAATCATGTATGGCACGGGCGGTTGGTCCAGCGTGTGGCTATTCGCCAGCGGATCGGGCACACGGTCGAGCAAGTCCTGCATGTCGATGTCGAGCCCCGCCTCCCGCGCGCCGTCGGCGACCCACTGCAGCGACTGGCCAGTGAGCGCGCGCGCTTTGGGCGCAGATCCACCTACAATCGCGTGCGTACCGGTGAACCAGACCTGCTGGTAGGGCCGCGCCGGGCTGCGGTCGCCTTTGTTCAGGCCCTCGTGATCCCGCGATGCCTCCAGATTGTCCCACAGCGCGGGACTGTAGAATACCCGCCGCTCGTCCAGCGCCACCGCATGGCGCGCGGCCTTGACCATGGAGCTCAGAAGTGTGTCGTGAAAACGGTACTTGCTGTTCCAGACGTTGGCCACCGGTCCCAGCAGCGGCGCAGGGATGCCCAGCGATCCGACCGTATCCCAGATGCCCAGATAGGCTATCTCGACCTGGTGCATCTCCGCGGGGTCATTCGCCCATGGTGTCACAGCGCGCCACTCCATCTCGGCGCGCGAGGTGGCAAAGCGTGGCGAGAGCCTGCGCCGCTTTTGCATGACATGCAGCGCGTCGGGATGATTCTCGATGCCCGGCATCCGGTAGAGGGCAAAGGCCTCCTCAACGGCCTCTGGCGTCGGATCCGCGATAATCCCGCATTTGCGGATCATGCCTGCGAGCGATCGCGCGGTATAGGCGCCGCGCGAAAAGCCGAAAATGAAGATTTCGTCGCCCGCCTCGTATTGATCGCACAGCCTTGCGTAGGCCTCCTTGATGTTCTCGTTGAGACCCCAGCCAAATGCGCCCCCCCCGAGTTTCATCAGTGCTTTGCTGAAAACGCCCGGCGCATCGCCGCCCGTGCCGACGCCGGCGAAATAATGCGTGTGCTGGGCGTTGCTCTGTCTGGTCTTTTTGAATAGCCGGTCCACATGGGTCGGCTGTTCCATCGTCGGGCTGTTCCATGTACCGTCGCAAAATAGTGCGATGCGTGCCATTAGTGAAAATCCTTTGTGCTATATCTCGCAGTGAAAGCACCAGTTTTGACCAGAAAGGTCCATGATGTCACGTAGTGCAATCGCGATTGTCACATTTATTATTGCCGGGCTGTTCGCCATTTCGCCCTTCTTCGTGCGCGATTTCGGCGGGTTCGATCCCGAACAGTTCCCCGTGCCGCAGGTCGATCCTGCGGTGCAACCCGAGGGATATGCCTTCGGCATTTGGGGCGTGATCTATCTGTGGCTGCTGGTCGGGCTCGGCTACGGGGTGTGGAAGCGGCGCAACGACGCGCAGTGGCACACGATGCGGATCGCCCTCATTCCCTCGCTGGCGGTGGGCAGCATCTGGCTCGCCGTCGCAGTTGCAAGCCCGATCTGGGCCTCCGTGCTGATCTGGGTGATGCTTATCACGGCACTTGTGGCTCTGTTTCGCAGCCCGGTTGATGACAAGTGGTTCGCCGCCCTTCCCATAGGTCTGTACGCAGGTTGGCTCAGCGCCGCGTCCTGCGTCTCACTAGGATTGCTGGTGGCAGGCTACGGCTTTCTCGACGGGACCACTGCCGCGCTGGCCGCGATCTTTCTGGCGCTTGTCATCGCCGCTGCCGTGCAGAGCCAGCTTGGCCGTGCGCCGAGCTACGGCATTGCGGTCATCTGGGCACTGGTGGCCGTTGTGGTGCATAATTTTGCAGTACCCAACATGACGGTAGCTGCCCTAGCCGCCGGTGGCGCGATCGCGCTGGTATTCCCCACAGTCAAGGCATGGCGCGCGGGCTGACCCGCGCCCCTGCCCCAAATGCGCCGCTACCGGCTGCCGTCGTTGGGTTTGCCGCCCACGTGTTTGCGCAGCTTTGACGGCGGCGCCTTCTTGCGGCCCTTGTAGGGGTTGGCATCAGACTGGCCACGCATCCACAACCGGATCGGTGTGCCCGGCATGTCGAAATCCACCCGCAATCCGTTGACCAGATAGCGGCTGTAGCTTTCGGGTACTTTGTCCGGATGGCTACACATCACAACGAACCCCGGTGGGCGAGTCTTGGCCTGTGTCATGTATTTCATCTTGATACGCTTGCCTTGCGGCGCCGGGGGCGGATGCGCCTCGAGCATGCCCGACAGCCAGCGGTTGAGCTGTGCCGTGCTCACGCGACGGTTCCACATGTCATAGGCACGCATGATCGCCTGGTGCAGGCGGTCCATTCCCCTGCCCGTCTTGGCGGATACGGTGATCAGGGGCGCACCGCGCAGTTGGGGCAGCAGCCGCTCGAAGCTCTCCTTGAGTTCCTTGAGCTTGCCCTGCTTGTCTTCCTCGACATCCCATTTGTTAACCGCGATCACCACGGCGCGACCTTCACGTTCGGCCAGATCGGCGATGCGCAGATCCTGCTGCTCAAATGGAATTTCCGCATCGAGCAAGACGACGACAACTTCGGCAAACTTAACCGCGCGCAAACCGTCGCTTACGCTCAGCTTCTCAAGTTTTTCCTGAATTTTGGCCTTTTTGCGCATACCTGCCGTATCGAAAATACGCATGGGCACGCCCACGCCGTCGGGGCCTACCCAATCGGTGATGAGCGAGATCGCGTCCCGCGTGATCCCGGCCTCGGGCCCTGTCAGCAGACGGTCTTCTTTCACGATCTGGTTGATCAGCGTTGATTTGCCCGCGTTGGGTCGCCCCACAACGGCAACCTGCAAAGGCTTGGCGCGTGTCGGCACGGGGACCGCATCAAGATCATCGCCGTCTGCCTCGCTCAGATCCACATCCACTTCGGGCGTGTCGTCGGATCGCGTCTCGGCAAATCCATCGGCCAGCGGCATCAGGACGGTGTAAAGATCGGTCAGCCCTTCCCCATGCTCGGCGGATAGGCGCAACGGCTCCCCGAGACCCAACGAATAGGCCTCCAGCACGCCAGCCTCGGCGGCATTACCCTCGGCCTTGTTACACACCAGAATGACATTTGCCGCGCGCTTGCGCAGAATATCGGCGAATACCAGATCGGACGAGGTCACGCCCATGCGCGCGTCGATCATGAATAGGCAGATGTCGGCCATATCCACAGCGCGTTCGGTCAGGCGTCGCATGCGGCCCTGAAGGCTATCGTCGGTCACTTCCTCAAGCCCGGCAGTATCGATCACGGTAAAACGCAGGTCGGCCAGCCGCGCGGCACCCTCACGCAGATCGCGCGTGACGCCGGGCTGGTCGTCCACCAGTGCCAGGCGCTTGCCGACGAGGCGGTTGAACAGCGTGGATTTCCCCACATTGGGGCGGCCCACGATTGCGAGGGTGAAGGACATCAGACAGCTCCGAGCAGGGTTAGACACGCGCCATAGCGCAAAGAACAGCCCTGCGAAAGCCCTGTCTCGATTGGCGGTGCTCAGCGGTAGGCGAGCAATTGCCCTTGGGAGCTTACGACATAGAGCGTACGCCCGGCGACCACCGGCGCGGATGTGGCACCTCCGGGGATCTCCACCGTGCCCACAAGCGCGCCATTGGTCGGATCAAAGCTGCGCAGCACACCATCACCCGAGGCGATGATCACCCGGCCACCGGCCAAAATGGGCCCATGATGCGGCACCACGCGGCCCTGCCGTTTCGGCTTGGTTTTGACGAAGTTCGGAAGCTCCACGCCCCAGATCTTTGCACCGTCTGCCGCGTCAAGACGCAGCAATTCATTGATATCGCTCACCGCAAACACGCTGTCGCCCACAGGCAAGACTGCTCCGGAAGCGCCCTCACGCGCGGCCCAGACACGCATCCCCGATCCGGCATCCAGAGCCACGATGCGACCCGACAAATTGCCCGCGTACACCCGATTGCCAGACACAACGGGCGCGGCGGTGACGTCTGATACATTGCTGAGCGCGCGCCCGGCCCGCTTGCCCAGAACGGTCCCATCCCAGCGATTGAGACCACCACGGCGGAACACCGCCTGCACTTCTCCCGAGCCGAAAGCGAATATCGCCAGATCGTCGGTCAACGCGGGGGCCGGTGCACCCAGAATGTTATGTGTGTCGGTGGTTGCTCCGATCTGCCATTCGACCGTGCCATCGCGGCGATTCACCGCCCATCCCGTATCATCGCCCGCCGTCAGGTAAACGAGATCGCCAGAGACCGTCGGCGTGCCGGATCCGCTGGCATCCAGCTGCTGGGTCCAGCGTGTAGCGCCGGTCGCGACATCAAGTGCGGCAAGGACGCCGTAGCCGATGGAAACATAAACCGTATCTCCCGATACAGCGACACCGCCGCCCGTGGCGTCGCCCTCCTGATCGCGCGCGGGGCGCAGATCGACCCGCCAGAGGGTTGCACCGGATGTCGAGGTCGCGGTCACGGTAGATTGTGCGTCGAGTGTGAAGATACGCCCGCCTGAGACGACCGGATCGGCGGTGATGCGGTACTTGCGGCTATCACCCTCGCCAATGTTCGCAGCCCAGGCCAACGTGAGCGAGCTGCCAAGCGCCGCGTGATCCACGCGTGTGGCCGGGGTGCCGATACTCTGGCTCCACTCCGCGTTGTCGCGCATTGCGGGCAATGAGATCGCGCGGCTGGTATTGCCGCTGAACGTTGGCTGGTCTTCGTCAAAACCGCTCTGGTCCTGCAAAACGGAGCGGACGTTCTCGCGCTCCCCGGGCAGGATGACATCGGGCTCGCTACAAGCCGACAGGACCGCCGCGGCCCCTAGCGCAGCAAGTACGACGGCACGTGGACTGATCCGGCGCTTGCGCGGCGAGGGGAAGGTGAATTCTGTCATGGCCTGCTCACTCTGGTCTGCGTGCCACCTGTCTGAGTCCGACAGGTGCGGCATCCTTATCCGTTATTTTCGTCAATCGGGGTGCCGCTCAGATCGGGATCCCCGCCCAGCGCCACAATCACCTGCAATGCGCGTTGTTGCAAGTCCGGTGTGACCTGCGCATCGCTGAGGATCGCCTGATACTGTGCCAATGCCGCCACCACATCGCCTTCCTGAATGGCGATCAGCGCCAACTGTTCCTGCGCGAGGAGACCCAGACTGTTGCCCGCAGCACCCAGCGCGTCGAATCCCTGCTTGCGCGCATCGGCTGCCATCGTATCGGCCTGCAAGGTCAGCGATTTAAACCGTGCAATTTCGCGGTAGATCTGCGGGATCTCCCCGTTTGTCGCCACAGCGCCAAGGTTGCGCACCGCACCAGCCAGATCATCGGCGGCAATTTGCTCGGACGCAGTGAGCAACGCCAGCACTGCTGACGCCTGCGGATCGGCAACCTCCACAGCCTCCAGCCCCTGCACACGGGCGGCGGCGTCCTCATTATCGAGTGCGGCGAGCATGGCATCGCCAAGCGCTTCGGCCTCGGCGCGCGTCTGCGCCTTGCGGTATTCGAGAAACGCGGCGCTTCCTACCAGCAGCAGAACCGCAAGGACAGCAATCCAGCCATAGCGCCTGAGCTTGGCCATCATCTGGTCGCGGCGCAGCTCATCGGTAACTTCGTCGATAAAGGTATCGCTGTTGCTCATATTGCCGGTGCCCTTGCCTGCTTCGCTTTGCCCCTCTTAACGAAGGCGCGGTCCCAAGCCAAGACCCAAGCCTACTGCGTAAAATATATGCGCCGCATGGAGTGGCAGCCTGCACCGATGACCTGGCGTAAAATAAATATCATTCTGAACTGTGCAGTTTACTTTTGATGTACTACATACGAAAAAATATCGATGTTGCCGCCCCGCACGCAAGGTGCGCGCAGGGCCTTAATGTCGTTGACCAAATGAGGCCTTTGATGCGTATCCTTTCCCTTCTCGCCGCCGTGGCGCTGGCTATTGTCCTTTATATGGCGGTGCTTGAGCGGCCTGCGCTGCTGGCGCTGTTCGGAATCGATACAGTCACGGCGGCCCCGGACGCCGGCAGTGCCGAAGCGCAGGCAGCAGCGCCCCTCGCCGCCGACACGCGCGTGAAGGTCGTGATCGAGCGGCTCACCGCTCAGACCATCGACAGCGCCGTGGTACTGCGAGGCCAGACCGCCGCAGCGCGTCAGGTCGATGTACGCGCAGAGACGTCCGCGGTCGTCGTATCGGAGCCGCTGCGCAAGGGCGCGCGGATCACCCAAGGCGAGACGCTGTGCCGCCTCGACGAGGGCACCCGCCGCGCCGCGCTGACGCAGGCCAGCGCACAACTTGCTGAGGCGCAATCGCGTGTGCCCGAAGCCGAAGCGCGCCTGCAAGAGGCTCAGGCCCGGCTTGAAGAAGCCGAAATCAATCAAAATGCCTCCTCGCGGCTCAACGCTGACGGCTTCGCCTCCACCACCCGACTGGCAAGTTCGGATGCTGCCGTGGCAACGGCGCAAGCGGGCGTGAGTTCAGCGCAGGCGGGTCTGCGGGCAGCGCGCTCCGGGATCGAAGGCGCGCAGGCAGCAGTTGCAGGCGCAGAAGCGGAGCTGGCGCGGCTGGTGATCAAGGCACCGTTCAGCGGGTTGCTGGAGAGTGACACCGCAGAGCTCGGCGCGCTCCTTCAGCCCGGCGCGCTCTGCGCGACGATCGTGCAGCTCGACCCGATCAAACTGGTCGGTTATGTGCCGGAACAACAGGTGAACCGGATAAAGGTCGGTGCGATGGCCGGTGCGCGGCTGGCGGCGGGCGGCGGTGACGTTCAGGGGCGGGTCACGTTTCTGTCGCGCTCCGCCGATCCTCTGACCCGGACATTCCTCACGGAAATCGAAGTCCCAAACTCGGATCTAGCAATCCGCGACGGCCAGACCGCCGAAATCCTCATAGCCTCGGACGGTGCCGATGCCCATCTGGTGCCGCAAAGCGCGCTGACGCTCAACGATGAAGGGGCCTTGGGCCTGCGTACCGTGAACGATGCAAATATCGTCGAGTTCCACAAGGTCGTGCTGATCCGTGACACGGCTGACGGGGTTTGGGTCACCGGCCTTCCGACCGAAGCGCATGTGATCGTGGTGGGACAAGAATACGTGATCGAGGGAGTCGAGGTTGCGCCAACGCTTAGGGAGGTCACGCAATGACCGGGATCGTCGACTGGGCTGCCTCGCGGGCGCGTATGGTGCTGGCCTTCATCCTGCTGAGCCTCGTTGTTGGCGCCTATGCCTACACGACCCTGCCCAAGGAGGGTGAGCCCGACATCGAGATCCCCGCACTTTTCGTGTCGGTGCCCTTCCCCGGCATCTCCGCCGCCGATGCCGAAACGCTACTGCTCAAACCGATGGAGACGGAGCTTAGCGATCTGGACGGGTTGAAAACCATGACCGGGACCGCTTCGGAGAATTACGCCGGGATCGCGCTGGAATTTGAGTTTGGCTGGGACAAGACGACCATCATCGCCGACGTGCGCGATGCCATGGGCACGGCAGAGGCACAGTTTCCCGAGGGTGCCGAGACCTATTCCATCAACGAGATCAATTTTTCCGAGTTTCCCATCATCATCGTGAATATGACCGGCCCCGTGCCGGAGCGCACGATGGCACGCTTTGCCAAGATGTTGCAGGACGATCTCGAAGGGCTGGATGCCGTCCTCGAGGCGGGCATTGCTGGCAACCGTGACGAAATGCTCGAAGTGCTGATCGATCCCCTGAAACTCGAATCCTATGACGTGACGGCGGCCGAGCTGATCCAGACAGTGCAGAATAACAACCAGCTCATCGCGGCAGGTGAAGTCGAGAGCAGTACAGGCACGTTTTCGGTCAAGATTCCATCGAGCTTCAACGAGCCGCGCGATGTCTATGACCTGCCCGTTAAAACCAACGGGGACCGCGTGGTGACGCTTGGCGATCTGGCTGAGATAAATCTCACCTTCGAGGACCGTCTGGGCACTGCGCGCTTCAACGGCGAGAACTCGGTGGCGCTGCAAGTGGTCAAGCGCAAGGGGTACAATCTCATCGACACCGCGACGGCGGTCAAACAGCTGGTGGAGGAGAGCAGCGCGCAATGGCCTGACGAGCTGAAGGTCGCCGTGCAGGTCGGCACGTCCAACGATCAGAGCCGCGTGGTCGACAGCATGGTACAGCAGTTGCTGGGCTCCGTCTTTACCGCGATTGCGCTCGTGATGATCGTCGTGCTGGCCGCACTCGGCATCCGCGCGGCACTGCTGGTGGGCTTTGCGATCCCCACCTCGTTTCTGCTGTGTTTCGCCTTTCTGGCGCTCATGGGCATCTCGATCTCCAACATCGTCATGTTCGGCCTCATCCTCGCCGTGGGGATGCTCGTGGACAGTGCCATCGTCGTGGTCGAATACGCCGACCAGAAACAGCAGGAGGGCAAGGGCCCGATGACCGCCTATGTGGAGGCGGCCAAGCGCATGTTCTGGCCGGTGATTTCCTCCACCGCGACAACGCTGTGCGCTTTCCTGCCAATGCTCTTCTGGCCCGGCGTTCCGGGCGAATTCATGGGTATGCTGCCCGTGACGCTGATCTTCGTCCTGTCCGCCTCGCTGGTGGTGGCCCTCGTTTATCTGCCGGTAATGGGCGGCGTGACGGGGCGTCTGGAGCAGTGGATGGCATCAAACATGGAGCGGATTGCATCGCTGCCGTGGTATCTGCACATCCTGCTCTTTCCTGCCGCTGTCGCGATGGTTTTCCCGGCCCTCACCTTGCTCGGCTCCGGCACGCTCTTTGGCTGGATCAGCTCACAATTCGCCGCGATGGACGGGCTTGATCTGCTGACATCCGTGATACCCACGTTCATCAAGGTGTTCGGCCTTGTCCTTGCGGGCGTGGTGATCCTGCTGCTCTCATTGGGCGGCTTCATGCTGTTCCTGCTGGCAATTTTTGCGGTGCTCACCCGCCTCGGCAAGATTGGTCGTTGGCTCGCGACCAAGCTGTTCCGCAGCACGCCGGACCGGATCAACGCGGGCTACAAACGCTCGCCTTTCGGCAAGGCGATCGAGCTGATCGCCGGCAATCCGGTGATGCCACTCGTAATGACCGGGGTGGTCTTCGTGTTCGTCGGCACCACGTTGATCTTCTTCTCCAACAACTCCAAGGGCGTGGAATTCTTCGTTGAATCCGAGCCGGAGCAGGCGATCGTCTATGTGCTGGCACGCGGCAATCTCTCGCTAGGGGAAAAGGACGATCTGGTGCGGCAGGCAGAAAAGGTCGTGCTGGCCCATCCCGGCGTCTCGACGGCGTTCGCTTTCGCCGGTGAGGGCGGCCTCGACAGCAATACGGGCGGATCGACCGCGCCCAAAGATCTCATCGGCCAAGTCCAATTCGAGACCATCCCCTGGGAAGACCGTATGCTGCGGCCCGACTTGGACGGCGATATCATCATGGCCGAACTTACCGAACAACTGACCCAGATCCCGGGTATCCAGATCGAGGTTCTCTCGCTGGATCGCGGGCCTGCTTCGGGCAAACCGGTGCACCTGCGCTTCAAGGGTGATCGATTTGACGAATTGGTGGCAGCGACGGGTATGGCGCGAGAGCATTTCAACACCGTGCCGGGCCTTACACTGATCGAGGACACGCGCCCCCTGCCCGGCATCGACTGGCAGATCGACGTGGATGTGGAGAAGGCGGGCCAGTACGGCGCGGACGTGCTGAGCGTGGGCGCGATGGTGCAACTGGTCACCCGTGGTCTGCTCCTCGACACCATGCGCGTCGACAGCTCGGACGAGGAGATTGAAATCCGCGTACGCCTGCCCGAACAGGACCGCCTGCTCTCGACCCTCGACACCCTCAAAGTGCGCACTGCGGACGGACTAATTCCGCTGTCAAACTTTGTGACCCGGACTCCCGTGCCGAAGCTGGCGGAGATCAGCCGCATCGACCAGCAGCGCCACATGGATGTGAAGGCAGATGTTGCCCCCGGCTTGATGAAGATCGTGCCGACCACACGCGGCGGTGACGCGGCGGAAAATGCCGTGACCCTCGCCACCCTGCGCCCTGCGGGGGCCGATGCCGATTTCCGCGACATCGAAGGAACGCCTTACAAAATCACCGACCGGACTGCGGCGGCGCAGGATTACGATCTGCAAGCGGACTATACGGCGCAGCGACTGCGTCTCGTACCCATCAATGGAAACGAGCGCATCGCGGAGATCTCCAAATGGATCGCGACCGCCGATTTGCCCGATGGCGTAAGCTATGAGTGGACTGGCGATCAGGAGGATCAGGCAGAGAGCCAAGCCTTCCTCAGCTCCGCGTTCACCGCTGCTTTGGGGCTCATGTTCATCATCCTGCTGGCCCAGTTCAACTCGTTCTACAACGCGGTGCTGGTGCTGATCGCGGTGGTCCTGTCGACCGCCGGGGTGCTGATCGGGATGCTGGTGATGGATCAGACGTTCTCGATCATCATGACCGGCACGGGGATCGTGGCGCTCGCCGGGATCGTGGTGAACAACAACATCATCTTGATCGACACCTATCAGGAATTCAGCCAGTACATGCCGCGCATCGAAGCGATCATCCGCACCGCGCAGGCACGAATCCGCCCTGTTTTGCTGACCACGATAACAACCATGGCAGGACTCGCGCCGATGATGTTCGGGCTGAGCCTCGACTTCGCCAATGGCGGCTATACGATCGACAGCCCGACGGCGCTTTGGTGGAAGCAGCTCGCGACTGCCGTGGTATTCGGCCTTGGCGTAGCCACCGTGCTGACGCTGGTGCTCACGCCCTCGCTGCTGGCGATCCGGGTCTGGGCCAGCACCTATGTGGGCTGGATCGCACAACTGCTGGCGCGCATGTCGATGGGTCGTGCCAGTGCCGCCGCGCGCGACTGGGCGTTACAGCGCGACGCAAAGCGCTCCGGCTCGGGCGAGTTGATCTGGAGCGACGAGATGCTGGAGCGCAGGCCCACGCCTCCCGCCTCCCCCGCCGAATAGCGCGTTTGTCACCGTTTCGTGACGCGAAGGCCCCTCGCATCCTGTGCGGGGGGCCTTATGGTGATGGTGTTTGACCCAAAAAAGGACCATCCAGATGCGCCTGAACATAAAGTACCTGACAGCAGCTCTCTCTCTCGGACTGGCTTCATTCAGCCTTCCCGCCCATGCAGAGATGATTCACAAAACCAGCCCCTATTCCGTCACCGAAACGATGGACCGCATGGAAGCCGCCGTGACGGCGGCAGGTGCCACCGTGTTCGCCCGTGTGGACCATGCGGCCGGTGCCGAAGCTGTGGACATGGAACTACGCCCCACGCAGTTGCTGATTTTTGGCAATCCCAAGCTCGGCACACCCGCCATGATTGATGCCCAGACCGCTGGGCTCGATCTGCCCCTACGGGTGCTGGCCTATGCGGATGCGGAAGGCGTGGTGCACGTCACCTATCATGCGCCCGACAGCCTCGCGGAAGATCACGGTCTGCCCGCGGATGCAGCGTATCTCAAGATGATGACAGGCGCGCTCGACACGCTCACCGGAAAGGCTGTCGCACCCGAATAGACGAGCCTGGCCCCGCCTGATCGCGGGGCTAGCTCTGCTCCTCGTTCTGCTGGCGATGCCAAAGCTGTGCGTAGCGGCCGTCTTTGGCCAGCAGCGCCTCATGGGTGCCCTGCTCCACGACCTCGCCCTTTTCAAGTACCACGATGCGGTCAGCTTCGGCGATGGTGCTGAGGCGGTGAGCGATGGTCAACACGGTGCGCCCTTTACCTGCCTGGCGCAGCGCATCTTGAATTTCGTGCTCCGTCTCGCTGTCGAGCGCACTTGTCGCCTCGTCGAGCAGCAGGATCGGCGGATCCTTGAGCAGCGTACGGGCGATACCCACGCGCTGTTTCTCACCGCCAGACAGTTTCAGACCCCGCTCGCCCACTGACGTATCGTAGCCATCAGGCAGCGCTTTGATGAAATCATGGATCTGGGCTGCCTGTGCTGCGGCCTCGATTTCGGCCTGTGTCGCCCCATCACGTCCGTAGGCGATGTTATAGCCGATGGTATCGTTGAAAAGCACTGTATCCTGCGGCACCACCCCGATCTGGCCGTGCAGGGACGCTTGTGTGACATCGCGCACGTCCTGTCCGTCGATGCTCAGGCTGCCGCCCTGCACATCGTAGAAGCGGAACAGGAGCCGGCCGATAGTGGATTTGCCCGATCCTGTGGATCCTACAATAGCGACCATCTCGCCCGGCTCCGCCGTGAGGCTCACCCCGTTGAGAATGTTGCGATCGTCATTGTAGCCGAAGGAGACGTTATCAAGCTTGATCTGTCCGCCTGTCACTTTCAGGACAGGCGCATCAGGCTTATCCACAACCTCGGAGGGTTGTTCCAACAAATCGAACATTTGCCCCATATCGACCAGCGCCTGACGGATTTCGCGATAGACGGTACCGAGGAAGTTGAGCGGCACGGTGATCTGGATCATATAGGCGTTGATCATGACGAATTCGCCCACGGTGAGCGTGCCGTTCTGGACCTCGATCGCGGCCATGACCATCACGGCCACCAGACCGATGCTGATGATCACCGATTGCCCGAAGTTAAGGAAAGCCAGCGAATAGTTGGTCTTTATCGCAGCTTCCTCGTAGCCGGCCATGGCGCTGTCGTATCGGCGGGCTTCGCGATCTTCGGCACCGAAGTATTTTACGGTCTCGTAGTTGAGCAGACTGTCGATGGCCTTCTGGTTGGCGTCCGTGTCCTGATCGTTCATCTGGCGGCGCAGCTTCACCCGCCATTCGGTCACCGCGAACGTGAACCAGACGTAGAAGGCGATCGTGACCGCGACGACGAGCATATAGGTCACGTCGAACTGGATCGTGAGGATGATCCCGATCAGAAACAGCTCGAGGATGAGCGGCCCGATGCTGAAAAGCAAAAAGCGCAGCAGGAAATCAACGCCTTTCACACCGCGCTCGATCACTCGGCTGAGGCCGCCCGTCTTGCGCGTGATGTGGTAGCGCATGGAGAGTTTGTGGATATGGTTGAACGTCTCAAGGGCGAGCATGCGCAACGCGCGCTGGCCCACGCGGGCAAAGATTGCATCGCGCAGCTGCTGGAAGCCCACGCCCATCAGGCGCACCATGCCATAAGCAACTGTAAGCCCTATAGCCCCGAGCGCCAGCATCGGGACGCCCTCACCCGCAAGCGCATCCACCGCACCGCGGTAGAATTGCGGGGTGAGCACCGTCAAAACCTTCGAGAGGACCAGCACGACCATCGCCCAGACGACACGCTTGCGCACCCAAGGCATATCGGCGGGCCAAAGATAGGGTGCCACCTTACGCAGCACGCGACCCGCAGACTGGCGCTCCTGCTCGGCGGCGATCTCTTCTTCGGTTACAGCTTGTTTGCCATTGGCAGTCTGGGGGCGGGTATTGTCAGCGCGGTCTGCGGTCATGGAACTTCCTATGCGGTCACTTCCCTTCATAGGGTGGTTCCAGCGCAAGGGCCATATCAGTTTGGTAAATCAAATACCTGACCGGGGTAAATAAGATCCGGATCGCGGATGCTGCCGGCATTGGCCTCGAACACCCGCACATAGAGCGTGCCATCACCGTACCTATCCCGCGCTATTGCCCATAAGGTCGCCCCTGTTTGGACGGTAATGGATCTGACCGGACCTGCAGTGCCGGCATTGGCTTGCGCCAGCGTCTCGGCAGATTCCCGTTTGAACGGCGTCTCGACACGGCTGCTCACTACACCGACGGCATCCACCGCATCAACCCGCAGCGTATAGACCCCCTCATCGACATCGGGCAGATCCCCACGCCATCTGCCATCATTGCCTACCGGCAGCTCGATGACGGAGCGGTTATCGAGATAGACACGCACCCGTGCCGTATCAGGCAGGGCACGGCCCGACAGCTGTACCTCGCCCATTTCCGAATATCCGATCGTGTCAAGCGCAACTGCCGTCATCGCCTCTGATGGAGGGCTCAGCAGACTGACCCCATCGGCATCCGATTTGATAACGGCAATACGAGGCTTTTCAGGTTCAGGCTCTAGTATCTGCGCTGATTGCTCGGCTTGCGGGGGTTCCGGCACTACCTCCTGTTCCAGCGCAGCTGCTTGCGGGGCTGGAGCAGCGGAAGCGTCTGTCGCAGTCGCGTCGGCGTCCAAGGCTGCCACTTGGTCGGATGGAGCAACAGCGGGCGCCGAGGGAGCAAGAATGACCTCATCGGCTGATGCAGTCGCGGTGCCGCTTGGACCAGCCGACAGGGTCACAACCTGCGCCACATCCTTGGGCGGCAGCGTTGTGATCGCTGCAAATCCGCCTGTGCTGTCGGTGGTCGCTGTCGCGACCTGCGCGCCATCCAAAAGAATTCTGACCTCGGTCATCGGGGCCGCGCGGCCCGCAATGATGGTCGTCCCGTCGGTCTCGCGACGCACAGTATCAAAACGCGGTGCCACTGTCTGTGCCGCTGAGGGATCTGCTGGCTCGGACTGCGGCACAGATGGCGTAGAAACCACGGGCGACAGGCTTTCCTCGGCTTCACCCACATCGCTGCGGCCAAAACCGATATACACGCCCAGCGCCAGAACCAAAGCCATACCGCCGCCCGCAAACAGGGCGCCACGCATGCCGTCCGAACCGGATGATCCCTTGCTCATAAACCGCTTTCCCGAATGTATCCGCGCTTGTCACGGTTGAGCCTGTTTAGCGAACAGGCTATCACGCGTCAAAACACCAATATACAGAAGTCCATTATTCTGGAAAGTGATGCAGGACCTCATCTATGACAGAAACTTCAATGCCTGCACCGCTGGCAAAATCAATCTGTGTCTTTTGCGGATCCCGTTCCGGGGACGATCCGGCCTTCACGAAAGACGCCCGCAGCTTGGGAAACGGGATCGCCGCGCACGGCTGGCGGCTGGTGTACGGCGCGGGAGACGTGGGACTGATGGGTGACGTAGCGCGAGCAGCGCAGGATGCGGGCGGACAGACTTTCGGCGTCATCCCAGCACATCTGGTGGCGTGGGAAGTTGGCAAAACGGATCTGACGCAGTACATCGTCACCGAAACCATGCATGAGCGCAAGAAAGTCATGTTCATGAATTGTGACGCGGTCGTGGTTCTGCCCGGCGGCGCCGGATCCCTCGACGAGCTTTTCGAGGTGCTGACGTGGCGCCAACTCGGGCTGCACGAAAAGCCTGTTTATATCGTAAACACAAATAGGTATTGGGATCCCTTAAAGGATCTGATGAACCACGTTACTGCCCGTGGCTTTGCGGACGATAGCCTTCTTGCGTATCTTACGTGGGTGCCGAACGCTCATGCCGCACTAACAATGCTGAGCGATCGTTTCGAGCAACGTGGGATTGACACCCAGTAGAACAATCACCCACCTACGCGGTCTCCAGAGCCTCTTTGACGATTTTCTCGATTTCGTCCAGCGGATGATTGGTCAGCGTTTTATCCACCTCTCCCACGATGGTATCCAACACCTCCTTGTGAAGCTCCTCACGCAGGCTGCCCAATGTTGCCGGATCGGCAACGATGACAAGACGCTCGAACGCGCCTTTGTGTACACGTTCGTACAGTATATCGGCCAGATCGGCCGCAAAGCGCTGCTTTGCCAATGCGTGCCAGTCCGTATCCTGAACGGCGGACCGGTGCGTGGACGGACCATCATTGAAACGGCCCGGACGGTTCGCCGCCTGCTCTCTAGTTGGCGGATTGTCCTGTGTTTGCTTCGTGACGACGACAAGAAAGGGGTTCTGTCCGTCCGTCTCGTTGCGCAGGAACAAGGCCTTTTCGCTGTCGGTCACCAATACCCATGTGTCTTTGCTTAAAACGGTCACATCGTCTCTCCCTTTGTTTCGTTATGGAAAAAACGTGCGGCCTGCCGGCTAGTTCCAAACAAAAAGCCCCGCAGCGCGCAGCGTACGGGGCTTTGATCGTAATTTTTTCCGAGGGTTACATGCGGGACGCGACGTTTTCCCAGTTGACCAAGTTCTCGAGGAAGTTGGTCAGGTAGTCAGGGCGCGCATTCCGGAAGTCGATGTAGTAGGAATGCTCCCAGACATCGCAGCCCAACAGTGCCGTCTGACCGAAGCAGACTGGATTTACGCCGTTTTCGGTCTTGGTGACCTTGAGGCTGCCATCTGCATCCTTCACGAGCCAAGCCCAGCCTGACCCGAATTGGCCTGCGCCTGCTGCCTTGAACTCATCCTTGAACTTGTCGACCGACCCGAAGTTTTCGGTGATCGCTTTTTCAAGCTCGCCGGGCATGGCGGACTTGCCTGGACCCATCATCTCCCAGAACTGGTTGTGGTTCCAAAGCTGGCTGATGTTGTTGAAGATACCGTTTTGGGCGACGGCGGAGGCATCATAGGTGCCTTTGATGATCTCTTCGAGAGATTTACCGGCCCATTCGGTGCCCTCGATCGCCTTGTTACCGTTCACAACATAAGCATTGTGGTGCTTGTCGTGGTGGAATTCCAGCGTCTCGGCGCTCATGCCATTTGCGGCTAGGGCGTCATGGGAATAAGGCAGATCGGGAAGTTCAAAAGCCATTTCGGGGCCTCCTCAGATATTTAAAGGGTACCCTTCAAATGAAGCGCGCAGGGGGGCCGCGTCAAGGGCCACCGCGCGCAAACTTTCCCGCATCGGCCATAAACCTCTATGTATCGAACGCGCCGACCTCGGACCCCGGCTGCGCCGCGACGCTGAGAACGTCGAAAACATATTGCGCCACGGAGCGGAAGCAGACGACGTGAAAGACGCCCTCCTCCGGCATCCAGAAGGCCGCAGGGACCTGAGCAAGCCGGGTACGGCGGAACATGCCAGGCGTGAAAGCGGCAGGTGCCAAGTCAACGGGTGCCAGCTTTGCCATGACCTCGCGGGCGTTCGGCCCGGCAACCCTGAACATTGCGCGCGCATCCGAGACATTGGCGACCAGTGCGTGATGTCCCGCCAGCTTTTCGTTCAGATTGGCCAGCTTTGCCTCCACATCCCCGTAGGCACACATGATCAGCAGCTCGTCCGGTGACATCCATGCCATACCAGCATGGCCTTCGGTCAGGCAGTGGCGGACATCGGGGACGTTCACGCCTGCCGCTGCCGTCGCGGCCTTCCGTAGCGGCTTGGACGACAGATCACCGCGCAGGGTGATCATCCCGACAGTTCCCATTTCTGAAATCTCAGCAATACCAGTCGTATAGACGGCGTTCTTAAGCGCAGATACAGCATCAGACATTTTGCTTGGCTCCTTCCTTGTCGTAGAACACCGGATCAACGATCCGCGCCTTGTACGTCTTGCCATCGACCCCGGGGAATTCCAGCACGTCGCCCATACGGTCGGGGCCGTTATGCACGAGGCCCATTGCGATCCCCTTGCCGAGGGTCGGGGAGTGATAGGTGGACGTGACCCGTCCGATCATGTTGCGCTGACCATTTGCGTTCTTGCCCGTACCCACGGCATAGACGCCATCGGGCAGGGTCGAGCCGTCCACCGTCTCCAGCCCCACCAGCTTCCAGCGGTCCGGATCGGCCATATGGGCGCGCAAATGCGCCCGCTTGCCCAGATAGTCCTCTTTTTTCTTCGACAGCGCCCAGTGAAGGCCAAGATCCTGCGGGATCACTGTGCCGTCGCTCTCGTCGCCGATCATGATGAAGCCCTTTTCGGCACGCAAAATATGCAGGCACTCGGTTCCGTAGGGCATTACGCCCAGATCGGCGCCCACAGCCATCAGCGCATCCCAGAAGGCCTGTCCCTGCCCCGCATCGACGGCAATCTCGTAGGAAAGCTCGCCGGAGAAGGAAATCCGGTAAACCCGGACCTTGAAGCCGCCAATGGTGCCATTGGCCCACTCCATGAACGCGAGCGCTTCCTTGCTCACATCCATGCCGCCGAGCTTTTCCAGCGCTTTGCGGGCATTGGGACCCACGACGGCGATCTGCGCGTACTGCTCGGTGACGTTGGCGACATAGACTTTCCAGTCCCACCATTCTGTCTGAAGCCACTCCTCCATGTGCGCGTGGATCCGCTCCGCCCCGCCCGTGGTGGTGTGGCAAAGCCATGTATCCTCGTCGATCCGTGCGACCACGCCATCGTCTATCAGGAAGCCATTATCGTTGCACATCAGGCCATAGCGGCATTTGCCCGGGGCAAGGGTGCTCATCATGTTGGTATAAAGCATGTCGAGGAATTTGCCCGCGTCCGGACCCTTCACGACCAACTTGCCCAGTGTAGACGCATCAAGCAGGCCCATGTTCGTGCGCGTGTTGCTAACTTCGCGCATCACGGCCGCCTCCGTGCTTTCGCTGCCGTTGCGATAGGCATAGGGGCGGCGCCATTGGCCCACGGGCTCCCACTGCGCGCCGTTTGACTCGTGCCAGTCGTGCATCGGGGTACGGCGGACCGGCTGGAACGCCGCATCGCGTGCCTCGCCGCCGATCGCGGCCATCGAGATGGGATGATACGGCGGGCGGAAAGTCGTGGTGCCAACTGTAGGAATCTCTTCACCCAATGCATGAGCAAGAGTTGCCAAGCCATTAATATTACTTAACTTACCCTGATCTGTTGCCATCCCAAGGGTAGTATAGCGCTTGGCATGCTCGACCGAGACAAACCCTTCTTGGGCCGCAAGGCGGACATCGGAGACTTTAACGTCGTTCTGATAGTCCAGCCATGCTTTCTCGCGCAGTTTGACGCTGGCTCCTTGCGGCATGAGCCAGACGGGCGCCATGGGCGCCTCTGCCCGCCGCTCGCCCTTCGGTGCATGTGCACCGCGCGGCAGCTTACGCCCCAGGCACCGCAAGCCTCCATCGGCCGCGGCGAAGGCATCATTGAGAAGGTCGTCCAGCTGAAACACACCGGATGCGGTCCCGGCGGTTGAGACAAACTGGCCGCCATCGGCACCCTGAGGCGCACGGTCGGGGTCTGGGCTGAAGCAGGCGTTTTTCGCGTCCCACTTGAGCTTGCCTCCGCAATGCGACCATAGGTGTACGACTGGGGACCAGCCCCCGGACATGGCGACCGCATCGCAGGCAATCTCATCCAGCACCGCCCCTTCTCCTGCCTGGGCACAGATCTCTACGCTGGTGACACGCTTGCCACCTTTGACACTCGAAATACCGTGGCCCATGAGCACGCGAATGCCGAGCGCCTTGGCCTGGGCCATTACCTCACTGTCCTGGGGAAGCACGCGGGCATCGAGGATCGCAGGCACGTCGAGGCCCGCATGCTTGAGTGCGAAAGCAGTAAGATAGGCATCGTCGTTATTCGTCACGACGACCGTGCGGTCCCCGGCGGATACCCCGTAATTGACCACGTAATCACGCACGGAAGCGGCCAGCATAACGCCGGGGATATCGTTGCCCGCAAAACTCAGCGGCCGCTCGATAGCACCGGTGGCGGTGATCACATGGCCCGCACGAATGCGCCACAAGCGGTGGCGCGGGCCGGATTTCTCTGGCGCATGGTCGGTCAGACGCTCGTATCCCAGAACATAGCCATGATCATAGACCCCTGCCCCCATGGTGCGGGTCCGCAGGATGACGTTGTCCATCCCCTCCAGATCCGCAAGGGTCGCGTCGATCCAGGCTTGCGCAGGCGCGCCGTCGATCTCGCCGCCGTCAACCGGCGTGCGGCCACCCCAGTGCGCAGTCTGTTCGATCAGCATCACACGGGCGCCGGACAGCGCAGACGCTCGCGCGGCCTCCAGCCCGGCCACACCGCCGCCCACGACCAAAACATCGCAGAAGGCATAAAAATGCTCGTATGTGTCCTCGTCACGCGATTTGGGCGCGCGACCGAGGCCAGCCGAATGGCGGATGATCGGCTCGTAGACATGCTTCCACAGTGGACGCGGATGGATGAACATCTTGTAATAGAACCCTGCGGGCAAGAAGCGGCTGAGGTGCTTGTTGATCGCACCCACGTCGAACTCGAGGCTGGGCCAGTGGTTCTGGCTTTCGGCGCGCAGACCCTCGAAAAGCTCCGTCGTGGTGACGCGGGCGTTTGGCTCGAAATTGCCCTCGCGCCCGAGATTTACCAGCCCGTTGGGCTCCTCCGGACCCGCCGCCACAATCCCGCGCGGGCGGTGGTATTTGAACGAGCGGCCCACCAGCATCTGGTCATTAGCCAGCAGCGCGGAGGCCAGCGTATCGCCCTCGTATCCGCTCATATGTTTGCCGTTGAAGCGAAACTTCACGGGTGCGGCCTTGTTCAGCAGGCGGCCACCTGTGGCGAGACGAGTGCTCATGATTGTGGCTCCATCGCGGGATTTGAGGGTGGAATGAATTTACAGGGAAAATGAAGGAACGACATCAGGACGCATCCCGCCAACCGGGGCGTTTCGCGTCGATTTTGGCCAACAGGTCTTCAGGCGGAGCATAGGTCTGCGCGCTGTAGGTGCCGAAGACCTCGAGTGTCATCGTATCGCGGGCCATGTGAAACCACTTGCCACAGCCGTTCTGATGGCGCCACCGTTCGAAATGCACGCCTTTCGGGTTTTTGCGCATGAACAGATAGGTTTCCATCTGGTCATCTGTGCTGCCGGTAGCATAGCGGGTGATGTGGGCCTCACCGTGGGCGTGGAATTCGGTTTCCTCGGCGGTGATGCCGCAGTTGGGGCAGGATACGATCAGCATGCGGGACCTCCAGTTTTATTCAGGTTCGACATCAATGTGCAACTCCCGCTGCAACGCTCTCGTCGATGAAACGGCCTTCGGTGAAACGCTCCAGCCCGAAGGCATCCGTGAGCGGCGAGCGGCCCTTGGCCATCAGCTCGGCCATTGCCCAGCCCGAGCCGGGGATGGCTTTGAACCCGCCCGTGCCCCAACCACAATTTATAAAGATGCCGTCAACCGGCGTTTTGGACAGGATCGGCGAGCGGTCGCCGGTGACGTCCACGATGCCGCCCCACTGGCGCAGCATCTTGAGACGGGAGACCATCGGGAAGGTTTCGATCAGGGCGCGCACGGTTTCCTCGATATGGTGAAAGGAGCCGCGCTGGGTGTAGTTGTTGTAGCCGTCGGTGCCGCCGCCGATGACCATTTCGCCCTTGTCGGACTGGCTCATGTAGCCGTGAACCGTGTTTGCCATGACGACTACGTCCATGCAGGGCTTGATCGGCTCGGAGACCAACGCCTGAAGCGCAACGGATTCGATCGGTAGACGGAAGCCTGCCATATCGGCGAGGTGGCCGGAGTGGCCCGCAACGACCATGCCGAGCTTGTCGCAGGCGATGTCGCCGCGTGTGGTTGTGACACCCGTCACTTTGCCGCCATCTGAGCGGATGCCGGTGACCTCGCACTGCTGGATCACGTCCATGCCCATGTCGGAGCAGGCCCTCGCGTAGCCCCATGCAACTGCATCATGGCGTGCGGTGCCGCCGCGCGCCTGCCACAGACCACCCAACACAGGATAGCGCGGACCTGCCAGATTGATGATCGGTACGAGCTTTTTGACCTGTGCAGGGCCGATGAACTCCGTCTTGACGCCTTGCAGCATGTTGGCATGGGCTGTGCGCTGGTATCCACGGACTTCATGTTCGGTTTGTGCAAGCATAATGACCCCACGTGGGGAAAACATGACATTATAGTTGAGATCCTGCGACATCGTTTCATAGAGCGAGCGAGACTTTTCGTAGATCGCCGCCGATGGATCCTGCAAATAATTGGAGCGGATGATGGTAGTGTTGCGCCCGGTGTTACCACCGCCCAGCCAGCCCTTTTCGAGGATGGCGACATTGGTGATGCCGAAATTTTTACCCAGATAATACGCCGTGGCGAGGCCGTGCCCCCCCGCCCCGATGATGATCGCATCATAGCGTTTCTTGGGCGCTGCGTCGCGCCATGCGCGGGTCCAGCCGGTGTGGTGGCGCATGGCTTCACGCGCCACGGCAAATACGGAGTATTTTTTCATCGCAGGTCCCTGAGGCAGATCGGAAAAGATTCGGGGCACGTAGGACCCCGTGGCTTCTTCATGGGGGACTGGTCGAAAAAGAGGATACCCCTCGCGGCATTCCTTATCAATTTTGCGACATGGGCCGCAAGCAGGGACATTTGGGCCGGTCTATTCGTCGCGCCGAGGGCAATGGCCTCTTTTGTGCGGCGGCGGTCCGTACTACATGGAGGGCACAAGCGAGGGAGGATACCGTGATGCTGAGTTTCTGGATTGTGGCCGCAGCGATCACGCTGATGGTGGCTGCGATACTGGTGCGCGCGGTTACGGTCGGCGCGCAGCGCGAGACTGCTTCACGGGCCGCGTCCGATGTCGAGGTCTACCGCGCACAGCTCGACGAGGTCGAGCGCGACATTGCACGCGGCGTGATCGGCGCCGAGGATGCCGACCGGATCCATGCGGAAATCGCGCGGCGTCTGATCGCGGCGGACAAGGCGCAGGGCGAGGAGCGCATCAGCGCGACGACGTCCCCCTCTGGCATAGCCCTCGCAATCATCGTGGTGGGGCTGCTGGGCAGTGTAAGCAGCTACTGGTGGCTCGGCGCACCCGGCTACGGCGATATGGCTCTGAAGGACCGGATCGCCTTTGCCGAGGAAGTGCGCACATCCCGGCCTCGTCAGGCCGTGGCGGAGGCGTCCTTGCCGCCGTTTGTGACCCCTGCTGACATGGACGAGCGGTATCGCGCGTTGATGGATCAATTGCGCAGCACGGTCGAGGCACGACCGGATGATCTTCAGGGACATATACTGCTCACCCAACAGGAACGGCGCATCGGTAATTTCGTGGCGGCGAAGGCCGCGCAAGAGCGGGTCGTTGGGTTGCAGGAGGGTCAGGCAGATCCGCAGGATCTGGCCGATCTGGGCGAATTACAAGTCCTCTCGGCGGGCGGATACGTCTCGCCGGAGGCAGAAATGAGCCTGCGCGCGGCACTGGCGCTGGAGCCCGGCAACGGCACGGCGCGCTATTATCTGGGGCTGATGCTGGTGCAGACCGGCAGGCCGGATCAAGCGTTTCGCATCTGGGACAGCCTGTTGCGTGCGGGTCCCGAGGAGGCGCCTTGGATCCCTCCCATCGTAGCACAGATCGAAGATCTCGCTCAGCTGGCAGGGGTTCGCTATTCGCTGCCAAACATCGGCGATGGTGTTGCCCGTGGCCCAAGCGCGGAAGATGTGCAGAATGCGGGTGCGATGACCCCGGCGGAGCGAATGGACATGATCGGCGCCATGGTGAGCGGACTGTCACAGCGGCTGGCAACCGAAGGCGGCCCGGCGCGCGATTGGGCACGGCTCATCTCCTCGCTGGGTGTTTTGGGCGAACGGGAGCGTGCGCTGGCGATCCATACCAATGCCGTCGACGTGTTCTCGGATGATCCCGGCGCACTCGATCTGATAAACGCTGCGGGCCGCGATGCCGGAGTGATCGATTGATCTGTGAGGACATCCGCGACTTTGCCGCTGCACTGCCGTCGATGCGTGCGCTGATCGGCCTCGATCTGGGCGAGAAAACCATCGGCGTGGCCGTTACGGACAGCTTTTTGTCGGTAGCCACGCCGCTGGAGACGGTGCGGCGCAAGAAATTCGGGCTCGATGCCGCGCGGCTTGCGGAGATCATGGCCGCGCGTAGCATCGGTGGGCTCATTCTGGGGCTGCCATTCAATATGGACGGCTCTGAGGGGCCGCGCTGCCAGTCGACGCGGGCGTTTGCACGCAATCTGGACCGCTTGCACCCCGCCCTGCCGATCGGGTATTGGGACGAGCGCCTGTCGACCGTCGCGGCCGAGCGGGCGCTGCTGGAGGCGGATACGTCGCGCAAACGTCGGGCCGAGGTGATTGATCATGTGGCTGCAGGGTATATCCTGCAAGGCGTGCTGGACAGGCTGCGCGTGCTGCGCGCGACACAGGAAAGGTGAGAGATGAGTGACGAGATCTGGAAGCGTGCCGAGGTCGAGAGCCCCTGCGTAAAGCTTTGCATCATCCATCCAGAGAGCCGTCTGTGTACGGGATGCCTGCGGTCGATCGACGAAATCACAGGCTGGTCGAAGATGAGCCCCGAGGTTAGGCGCCGGGTCATGGACGAACTTCCCGCGCGCGCGGGCGGACTGACAAAGCGGCGCGGCGGGCGGGCTGCACGGCTGACGCGCAATCCTTGACGCGTCAGTTTTCGCGTTTTACCGGACTACCGAACATCGCAAGGGCAGCGCCGGTGCGCATCTGGCGCGGCAGCGAGATCACGCATGGTGTCGCTACCTCATTGGCCGCAACCAGCGTTTTGCCGCGCGCAAATGCCAAACAGGGCAGATTGAGCGCCGGATACTGACCGCGTTCAACTGTGCAAGCGTCATGATATGCGACGCGCCCGAATGGTCCCGTGATGATCTGTTTCATAGCCTGCCTTTGCTCAAATCCGACCCCTCTTTCGGGGGCATTTCGTGAGCCTACATCGCAATCAGTTTGGGCAACAATATGGCAGATGGAAGATAATTGTATGCCGCGGCGAAACGGCTACAGGTCGGGCGCGCCCAGCCACTCCGCGGCTCCGCCCGCGACCGGAGGGCGGAAGAATGCTATCATTCTCCCCTCCGCGCCCGGATCCGGCGCGTCCCCCCATGTGCTGGTCCCGTGCAGCACAAACGGGTGCAAAAGCGCGCTCTCTCCCGGCTTGATCTCCAGCGGAACCGGCGCGCAACTGTCGAAAACTGTGCGGCGCGCGGCCTGATAGGCCTCTGTGATGTCGACCTCGGCGGGATCTTGGTTCCCAATCCGTGCCGAAATCGCGCGCTGCATGATCCGGTGGCTTCCGGGCCACACGACCGTGGGCGATCCCGCTGCAGCGTTGAGCGGTAAGGCGAGGATATAGGCATGATATTCGAGCGCAAAGCGTCGCCGTTCGGGACCCAGCGGCAGAAGTCCATCGACATGGGCAGCAGCACGGTCCCGGCGGTAGCGGTGATTTGCATCGCTCTCACCTGGATCTTGCACGGGATAGCCAGCGTAGATGATCGACAGTTGCGCCGGATGCATCGGTAGTTTTGGTACATGGACCTGCCACGGCCCTGCGAGGGGGACCCCTCCGATGGCGCCGTCGAGCCCGTTGGGCAGCGCATCCACTCCGACGAACCAGGTCTGCCCGTGGCGCAGATTATCCGGGCCGCGCATTTCAGGGCGCATCGCGATCTGGCGCGCGACCGGGAGCGCGGCCTGTGCCCAGCGCGCCACGCGCGGGTCATGCGCAAAGATGCGGTATCCGTCTGCTGCGGTCATCCCATCAGTGCTTTGCGGATCATGTTGAGGGCCACCAGCACGAGAAACACGGCAAAAACCCGGCGCAGCGGTTTTGGATCCATCGCATGGGCCATGCGCGCGCCAAGCGGCGCTGTGATCAGCGTCATCGCGATCACGATGCCGAATCCGACCAGATTGACCGCACCGACCGTGAAAGGCGGCCGCACCGCCGGATCGATGGGGACAAACAGAAAGCCGATCACGGAGGGCACGGCGATCAGAACGCCAAATCCTGCCGCTGTGGCCACTGCGCGGTGAATGGGCGTGCCATACAGGGCCATAAGTGGGACGCCAAAGCTGCCGCCGCCAATACCCATGAGCACCGACAGAAAGCCCATCGCAGGGGACAGCACCGCGCGCTTTAGACCGCCTGGCATGGCTTCTCCGAGGCGCCAATCCGCACGACCAAATCCAAGATAAAGACCGACTGTCATCGCGAGGATCCCGAACAGCAACTGAAGCGTCGAGGACCGCAGCCCCGCCACGACCAGAACACCGATGATTGCACCGATCACGATGCCGGGCGCCCACGTCCGCAGGATATCCCACGACACGGCACCTTTTTTATTGTGCGATAGGACGGACCGGAGCGATGTGACGATGATCGTGGCAAGCGAGGTCGCCAGGCAGACCTGCATCAGCTGCTCGCCACCAAAACCAAGCCGCTCGAACACATAGAAAAATCCCGGCACCAGTACGATACCGCCGCCCACACCAAGCAGCCCCGCCAGCATGCCGGCAAAAGCACCCAATACCAGCAAAACAAAGGCCATTTCGAGAAGTAATAAGGAATCTTGCATGGCGGTTCTCCGGAGGGGTTTCGGCCCCTGCTATACCGCTGCCGCGCCCTGCGCCAGAGTGGTTTGTGCCAAAGCGCCTTGGGCCTGCGTCTGCTCGAGCGCCTCACGCACCAATGCACTTCCCGCGCCCACCCGGTGCGCCCCGTCCGACAGTACACGCCGCCAGATGCGCGCACCCGGACGCCCCGCAAACAAGCCCAGCATGTGCCGCGTGACCTGTCCCAGCTTGCCACCCGCATCCACATGCACGTCGATATAGGGCAGCATCGCCTCCACTACGCCCTCGGCGGTGGTGTCGGTGCCGATGCCAAAAATGCGCCGGTCCGCCTGACACAGGATCTCGGCCGGTTGGTGGTACGCTGCGCGCCCGATCATCACACCGTCGATGCCTGCGTCCAAAGCAGCCTCTGCCGCCTCGAGCGTCGTGATCCCGCCATTGAGCGACAGATGCAGATTGGGGAAAAGCTCCTTCATCCGGTGGACCAACGGATAATCGAGCGGAGGGATATCGCGGTTTTCCTTTGGGCTCAGCCCGTCGAGCCAAGCCTTGCGCGCATGCACCGTAACCCGCTCCACCCCGGCACCGACGATGCGGCTTAGGAATTCGGGCAGCACATCTTCGGGGTTCTGGTCGTCCACGCCGATGCGACACTTTACCGTCACATCCACGTCCACCTTACGCTGCATCGCAGACACACAGCGCGCAACCAGCGCCGCATCCTTCATCAGAACCGCACCAAAAGCGCCCGATTGCACACGGTCCGAAGGGCACCCCACATTGAGGTTTATCTCATCGTAGCCGGCCTGCGCGCCGAGATAGGCCGCCTCCGCCAGCTCCGCCGGATCGGAGCCGCCCAATTGCAAAGCAACAGGATGCTCCGTTGGATCATGATCGAGCAAATGTAGCGCGCGCCCGCGCACGAGCGCCGGAGACGTGACCATCTCGGTATAGAGCAGCGTATGCGTGCTCATTTGCCGGTGCAGATAGCGGCAATGGCGGTCCGTCCAATCCATCATGGGTGCCACAGCAAGTCTTGAAGAAGATTCAAGTTTATATTTCAAAT
>Ga0306910_1000258_pt1 | contig 29946 bp, 21 predicted proteins | sample AntRauMFilla2698_FD_190438 | JGI IMG/M metagenome (GOLD analysis project Ga0306910, IMG submission 190438) | Saline lake microbial communities from Rauer Islands, Antarctica - Metagenome Filla 2 #698 (v2) (version 2) | ecosystem: Environmental > Aquatic > Non-marine Saline and Alkaline > Saline ... | reverse complement strand
CTTCCATATTCCTTTCAAACTCTAAAAAAGCAGAATAATACTCCTCTAAAATTTCAGAATAAATACTATCAGCGGTGGATTCGTTATACGTATGAGATGTTTTATTCCGACTCTCAATCATATTCATCCACACCTTACCTTTTGATATCAACTTCATTTGAAAAGCTTCACGTGTTGCATCCCGACTTCCCGTAATTGTTGTGATGCCTTGATATTCCGCGTAACCTTACATCACTTTCCAGGCTAGCTCGTTAGTGTAATCAAAGCGTTGAATCATTCCTTCCTTTAAGATATCGTCAAGGACTTCATTCGAATCAAAACTCTCTTCTTTTTCAATTGTATCATTCACATAATCGACTGCCGGACCGAGTTTTCGAAGGGCTTTTACATAATTGGAGAATCGCCGTTCCCATCTGACATCTTCTTCCATAAAATTAAATTCAGTGGCTGAATATTATATTCTTTAATCTTGCATCGAAAGTATTAACTCAAATCCGAGGTCATGGATATAATCACCATATCCCCATCCAATGTCTTCGCATGCTTTAATCAACTCATCTATTCGAACACTGAAGTGCTCGAAATACTGAGGATGAGACAATATGTGCTCACAAAATTTTGAAAACATGGACTCAAAAGAAGCATAGATGCTCTCATACATATCGCCATAATCGCTTATTATTTGAGTTCCCACTTCTACGTAATGTAACTGTAATTCCGCAATTTGAGCCGGATACATTTTTAAGACTTTACTATAGTCAGTTACTACTTTTCGACCGCTTCTGATATCAACTTTTGGGTATATGCCTCTGCCTATTAAACAACTATCGATTTTCTTCTTTGCCTCTGTTACCACACTTTCTACGTTTGCATCTTTTGAGCTTTGTAAAAATAGTTGAACGAATTGCTTATAGGCTTTTGACAACTTACTGAGCTCAACAATAACTTCTTTAAGTTCATGAGGCTCAAGATCCTTAATGAGTTTTTTTACGGATGGTGCTCGTGCCATTAAAGCTATATTTTAGAAAGATTATCTTACGAAAGGAAATCACATCCCACGGCTCTTGCCCATCTCCTCAGAGAGTTCTTCAATACCGTCAAAAATCTTATCCGAAAGGTTATATATACGATAATTTTGGAAGCTGATATAGGCGATCAACAGCCCCATAATGGCTAATTCCGACCGAAGCTGAACAGCTGACCAAATCAGAATAGTTGCAGCTACAGCTGCAGTGGCTACGATTCGGACCTTCCCCATCTTCAGGTTGCGAGATGAGGTTTTTAATAAATTTCTATACGCGTCGGCCATGTTTCTGTGTTATCCGGTTTAGATTGATTGATGCCGCCTAAAAGTCTAATCCGATGCTTATATAGTGAATCGGGTCTCCAAATCCATCACGATTTCTGGGCCATCCTACATCATACCTGAATGGTAATCCGAGTAAAATTGATCGGATTCCAAATCCCATCCCCATGAGCAAATCACCATCTCTTACATTTCGGGGAATATCTGAGCTTGTTGGTTGTCTGTCACTCACTCTCATTCCTGTATTTGGATCTACATAGATTGTTCTTTCCTCACTGATTTTAAAATTCAGAGAGGCATCATTTGTATAGAATGTGGTTTCTATTATTTCACCTGTTTGCTGATTCTGACGATAGAAAGGATACTTCTGATCTACTCCCCAGGCAGCGCCAAAATCGGTAAAGAAAACACCCGTCATGTTATAAAGCGGAATAATTGGAATTGGTCCGGGTAAAATGGCGGCAAAAAGCGGAAACCTGAACTCCAAATTGGCCAATGAGTACCTGTCGCCGTAGAGCGTATTGTAAGCAAACCCACGCATAGGATACGCGAGTTGAGTAAAGAAAATGTCGGTTAAATCCTCAAAAGGGACTTGGTTTCCATCCCAGCGGTAATTGAACCAGCCATCGAGTCCACCGAGGAAAAAAGTTTGGGCATCGGGCCCAATTGACATCGCTCCGGAAAGTCTTGCGGCGATGGAGTAGCCGTAACCAAGTCCCAGATAATAACGCATATCTCCGTTCACCGTACCAAATCCAATGGTATTTTCAGTCACCGGCGGACTCCCGCTGATACTAAAAGCATACCGATATCCACCCGATGGCGTCAGAAATCCCGGTCTGGTAAAGTCACTTGTAAACGTTGCGCTTGGCAATAGAAATCCTTCGTGATCACTATTTGGCTGAGAGGAAGAATATAAACTGTTAAAATCACGCGAGACATTCACATAAGAAACACCATAGTTGACCCGGCGAAATTTATCGATCGGATATTCAAACCCTAATTCTGCGCCATAATTTCGATAGCGAATTTGTTGGAGTGAAAAATCCCTGAAATTAAACGTTTGATAACGCGTGGCGTAATGAAAATAGGAAAGTGACCAATTGGTGCGATTCTCGAGGTTCGTGTATGAGATGAGGTATGAGCTATTTCTCAGATCAAACACCAAATTTGACGCCAGTCCAAAGCGGTGATTTCCAAGCACATCTGTAAAAGACATTTGCGTTAATCCGGCCGCTCCGTAAGTAGTTCCGAATGTTCCCTGAGAAACCACAAAATCCGGGGCAAACTTTAATGTATAATCATATGGCTGGAATATCCCATTATCTGTTTTGTTATTCATGGGCTTGAAAGGGTCATCAGCCCGGATTGAATCCTGAACTTCACCATTCTCGCCATCCTCTTGTGTGCCAACCGAACCAAATTGATAATTTCTAAAATCGATCAGATTATCGTTTGCGTCTTCAGTCGTATCGGATTCTGTACCATTAGCTTTTCTTATGGCTTCTTGCCTGAGCTTTCTCTCCTCTTCTGTTTCTAAATCCAAAAAGCTTAGCATTCCGGCTTTTGTTGCCCGATACGGATCGTAGGCGACGAGCTTATTGGGATCCCCGAACATTGTAAATCCATATTTGACGGCGGGGACACGCTCATATTCAGTTTCATTAGCTCTGCGTTTCGCCCAGTGGTTGGGTTCAAGAGTTTTTTCAATACGATTATTAAGCGGGTTTTTTAGCAGGAAAACGTCCAGATAACCACCGTTATAGGTATTAACAGCAACACGTGAACCATCTTTATTTGCCGACATTTGAAGCACGCCCTGAAGCAGGTCGGTTAGCGGATAGGTTTCTTTTGTTTCCAGATCAAGTTCGTACACATTTGGAATTCCATTCTGATCAGAAATAAACAACACTTTATTCTTATTCGTAACCTGCGGACGATTTTCATTCCATGAGAGCGACTGCGTTAAGCGTACAGCTTTCTCTTCACCAAGGGTAACCATATAAAGGTCTTTTTGATGTAGATCGGGATTTAGCAGCATATTGTAATTTTCGCGATAACGAAAAAGATCCAACTTATCACCACGGTCGGATGCAAAAATCACCGATTTTGAATCGGCTGTCCAGGCGGGTTCTATATCTGTAAAAGCATCACCGGTCAGATTTATAAAATCTTCCGTTTCAAGATTGTACACATAGATATCAGGAAATGAATTATTGGTTGCGTGAAAAGCAATCTTTTCCCCATCGGGCGACCACGCAACGGTTTTCATGGCGTCAAGTTTTGGAAATGCGATGTAAGTAGCTTTTCCAGTTTTATAATCCACAATGGCGAGCTTGTCCATGCCTTGAGACTTAGCCGAAAGCGCCAGTTTTGAACCATCAGGCGACCAGCTCAGGTTGGGATTCAAAATATTCAACTCTTCAAAGTTGACGTTGTCATTCCCTTTTATAAGTGTTTTCAGCATCTCGCCTGTTATCGCAGAAATTACAACGACATCAAAATACCCGCGCTTATTGGTGATGATGGCAATTTTATCACCCTGTGGTGATAATGCAGGACTCGTATTATACGATCCTCCAAACTCACGTTTTGTAAGGAGCGTGGCCCTCTCTTTAATGCTCTGTCGGTTCGCTATTTCAGGCCAGTAGGTTTTCTTCAGATCTTCCTGCCAACGTTTAGAAAGTTCATCGATAGATAATCCGATTGACTGGCGAAATCCTAATTCGACAGAACGAGTGGTTTTTATACGCTGAAAAATCTCTCCTATCTTTTCACGGCCATAATTCTCAACAATATAATTCCACACCGATTGTCCACCACGATACCAGAAGTAGCCGCTCAGACGTTGAATTCCCGGTAAGTAACCGGAAATAACCGCGTCTCTGAGAAAATTATCAGTATTTGTATCAAATCCCTGTGATGAGTACTCGGCCATTCCCTCATTAAACCAGTTGGGAATTCGAAGCTGAATATTATTAGAAATAATTGACTGAACCGATCCGCCATAAAACATATCGTTAACAACAGCATGGATTAATTCGTGGTGAAGCACACGACGAAAATCCCCAAAATCTCCCATAAACGGAAGGATAACCCGGTTTTTGAATGGTTCTGTTACACCACCAATTCCCTCCGATTCAGTTGGCAAAGCCACCACATTTGTTTGTGAGAAGTCGTTGTGGGAATCGTAAATGATCACCGTTATTCGATTAGAAATCTGGTGGCGAAAATCTTCCTGAATCTCTTTCAAAGCTGCTTCCAGAGTTTGAGCCGAAAATGAGGCCAGGTAGTAATTCTCAGAACCGTAGTAATACACATCAAAATGATCTGAACGAATAAAACGCCAGTCAAATTCAGCGTATTGAACTCTGTTTTTACCAAAGCCAAAACCCTGTGCTTTAACCAATTCAACATTAGCTGAAAAGGTCAGCCCGATTATGAGTGCCACCAGTGAAAAACCAAAACAACGTTGCTTCATAAAGATATGATTATTTTGATGATGCCATTTTTAGATCAATGTTTCTCTGCTCCAGATTTGCGGATGTTACTTTTACCTTAACGTCACCGCCAAGCTGGTATTTCTTTCCAGAATTTTTTCCGATTAACCAATGCTGAGAAGAATCATAACGATAGTAATCATCATCGAGTTCAGAAATGTGAACCATACCTTCGCAATAATTTTCTTTAATCTGTATAAATAATCCATGCTCAATCACACCGCTGATGATTCCCTCAAATTCATCTCCCACATGATCCTGCATAAATTCAACCTGCTTATACTTCACTGAATCCCGTTCAGCACCCTGCGCGTTTTTCTCCTGTTCGCTACAGTGTTTCCCGAGTTTCACAAGTTCATCAAAACTGTAAAGCTTGAGATCGTGTGAATAGGCTTTGAGCAATCGATGTACAATTAAGTCGGGATAACGGCGAATGGGACTTGTAAAGTGTGAGTAGTGTGAAAAACCCAATCCAAAATGGCCGATATTCTCAGGATGATACTCAGCTTTTGACATTGAACGTAACAGTAAGCTGTTCACAATATCTTTATAGGGAGTGTCTTTAACCGCACTCAGGAGCGTGTTAATTTCAGTTGGTTTCACACCTTCGTGGGCAAAATCACCATCAACGCCAATGGGTTTGAGCAATTCAGCCAGGTTTTCAAGCTTATCAGTATTAGGTTTTCCGTGAATTCTGTATAGAAACGGGTAGAGATTTTTGCTCTTCTTTTTGTTGCTGTGCTTGCGCAAATGCTCAATATGTTCTGCCACGGTTTGATTGGCTTTTAACATGCATTCTTCAATCAGGCGATGCGCCTCAAGTCTCTCTTTAATTTTTACATCAATGGGATGATTATTTTCATCGAGCACAAAATGTGGTTCCGGTGTGTCGAAGTCGATTGAACCTCCTTTAAATCGTTTGCCCATAAGCAGTTGACTTAACGAGCGAAGCGTCATTAAATGCCACTTTATCGGATGTTCCGCTGTTTTTCCATCCAGAATATCCTGAGCTTCTTCATACGATAAACGATGCTTAGAGTGAATCACCGTTTCACGTATTTCATAATTAACAACTTTGCCCTTTTGGCTGATCTCCATAAAACAAGAGTAGCTGAGGGTGTCTTCACGAGGATTTAAACTGCAAACGCCATTACTTAGTTTTTCCGGCAGCATTGGTATCACACGGTCAACCATGTAAGTACTTGTTGCCCGGTTAATTGCCTCAAGATCCAAAAATGTATCCTGCTCAACGTAATGACTCACATCGGCAATGTGAACACCTAAAAAGTAGTTCCCATTATCAAGCATTTTAATACTGAGGGCATCATCAAAATCTTTCGCGTCAACCGGATCGATGGTGAAAATCATCTCGTCACGCAGGTCTAATCTGCGCTCAATCTCTTTTTCTGTAATCTCAAGCGGCATCTGATTAACCTGATCTTCCACCTCTTTCGGAAAATCCTGTTCCACCTGATTATCGATCATAATTGAACGCATCTCAGTTTGATGCTGTCCCGCTTTTCCGAGCACTTCGGTGATATTTGCTTTGGGCAACGCGCGCGGATTATTCCATTCATCGAGTTTAAATCCTACTTTATCGTGTTCCTCAGCACCTTCCAATTGATTTGGATCAACATAAAACTCCATCGGCATCTTTTTGCCATCGGCCTCAATGCGCCAACCGTGTGTTCCTTCCTGACGAAGGGTTCCCACAAAGGTTTTCCCACTTCTGTTCAAAATGCGTACAATACGACCGTGATCACGTCCAGAACGGCGGTGAGAAGTTATCAGTTCGGCCTCAACTTCATCGTGAGGCAAGGCTGTTCCTATATATTTTCTGGGAATTTTGAGATCCTGATCTAAATCATCAGACATTACAAAACCATCTCCGTACTGATTGAGAGCAAGTTTTCCTGAAATAACACCCTGTTTCTTTTTCTTTTCGCTGTAGCTCAATAGTCCGTTCTGTGATTGTTGTAATGTTCCCGAACTAATCATTCGGTCAACTGTTTGATTGATAACATTGTGACTCTTCTTAGACCCTGAACCGAGCACGCTGTGAAGTACATCGTGTGGTACTTTTACGCCTTCATTTTCATCAAAAAACTTCGATATTTTCTGTTCAAAATTTGGTCCTGAAGCCCGTCCTCTTTTCTTTTTTGACTGGTTACTTTTATTTGATTTACTGTCGTTCTTTCCCATAAAGGATATTGTATTCTAATTCTTAAGACGATTAATTCGTCTATATTCTAATGATAATTTTGCTATACAGGTTGATCTGTTTGTTCATCCTTTTCTTCACGTATTCCAAATAAACTAAGGATATTATTCCACACTTTAGAAGGAAGCTCTCTCCAGGCATTAAATTGTACCTGATATTGAAGTCCTAATCCGCTCACATTTTGGGTTTGATCCTGAATTGTTCCATAATTACTCAAAGACGGATCCTGACGATAAAAAACTTCTACCGAGATAGCCCGGCTTAATTGATAGCTCGCTCCCAAATCTCCAACAACGCTTTGAGTACCGGTTCTTTCACCTGTTAATTGTCCTTCGCGGCGCAGAACAAGTCTGTCATTGAACAATCGCAATGCAATTCCCAAATCAGCCTGATCAAAACCATTAAGATTCAGATCAATATCGAGATTGGAAATACTGCTGCTTAACAAGTTGTTAATTTGATTAGAGAGCAACTGACTCAATCCTACCTGGGTAGCATTATTTTGCAGATTGTTGGTGAGTCCCGCGTTGGTATTTCCCGCACCGCCATTTACAGGGAAAAAACTATTGGTGAGCAGTAAACTGGTTGCTTGTGCAAGTTTTTGGTCCTCAGAATTCAGTAAATATTTCACAGAACTCGCGGTTTCAGCATCTTGATAGGTGTCGGAGGGAATTTCGAAGTAAAAATCGTTTTGCAGAGAATTTATCGTGCCGCTCAATTTAAGCACAAGCACAACAGGAATACGAACGTCGTTACCATTTATTGGCTCAAAATTTGGCCGTGCCCGATACGTCGCGGTCAGATTAATGCGAGGATTTTGAGGATCGCCTTCCCACGACAATGTTCCGCCATCAGAAATATTAAATCGTTTTGAAAGTACGTCTCCACCCACAAAAAGATATTCTCCGCCAAAGACGTCAAATGAACCAAACATTCGCAACTCTTCATCTTCAAGCGTAATATTGAGATCTCCACCACCTCGCGCGGTCAAAATCTCATTGGTTACAGGGTCGAATACAAGCTCAAACGTAGTATTATCGGGAGTATTGAACTGGAGATTCAACCGAAAAAGTTCAGTAAATGTACGTTGATTCCCATTCTCATTTTGATTCTGCTGGTTTAACTGTTGCTCTTCCGACTTCAGCTTTTGATTTCGTGTTATCTCTGCCATATTCAGAGTTTCCACAAACTCAACAAATGTTCGTTGATTTTCTACTTTGGTTTCATCGAGCAAGGGCACAGATAACCGGGACGAACTTGTGGTAATTACCGGCGTTGTGGTTTCAAGATAGGGGCTGTCGCTCGGACCACTTAGTTTAACCACGCCCGTACCTGTTACATCTCCGTAAAACGGTACATCGGGACTGAACGAGTTATTCAAAAACTGTAATTCATTAAAATTGACCGTCATGTCATACCGGGCTCCGGGCTGAAATTGATTCAGATCGAGCACACCGTTAATGCGTCCGGTTCCGTTTCTGTCGTCAGTCAACAGCACATTGTTAAAGACCACGCCTTCATCATAACCAAACTCAATATCTCCTGTCAGGGCAAAATTTGTTTCCAAAAATAAGGGAACCACTTTTACATCATTCAGGCTAAACCTTGATATAAAATCGAAACTGCTTGTATTTCCGGCAATCTTACCAGATCCCTGAGTAAATCCATCAATACTTGAGAAAATGGGTGGTATCAAGTAATTCAACAGCCAGAGATCGATGGAGCTGATGTTAAGTTCAGCTTCGTAGAGCGTATCTAACCCTGCAGCTGTTGCAGGGTTTTTCACATATCCCGAAATAAAAATGTCTGTAGCAACCGAGTCATTCTGAATAAAATATTCGGGATAATTCCTGCCATTCATCATTGCGCTGATCCGGACATCAAACTGATCTTTCGGAAGGTTGTAATGTGAACTCATATTAATATCCCCCAAAATATTTTCATCCAGTGCAAAACGCTGAATTGAAATTTGACCGTCAACATCGGGGACTCTACCAAGGGTGCGTGAGGTAAACGCTCCGTTTAATGTTCCTGAGTAACGTGTGGGTAAATTCAGAAGATCGGAAAGCTCACCGAGTTGAATATCCCGTAGTTCATACCGCATTGAATCTTGTTGACTGCTGCTCAGAACTCCATTAGCACTAAATTTTCCATTTTCTTTGCCCAACTCAAGATTTCGGATAATCAAGCTATAATCATTCAGTAGAGTGATATCTGCTTCTCCATTCTGCTCCCACGCGTAGGTAGTATTTCCCAGGAAAAAATGCTTGAGATTCAGTGCAAGTGAATCGTTGGTGTGTAACCCATCAACCTCAAAACCAAACCTTGAAGTCTCTATCGAGCTGTTTGATCCTAATGCAAACGACAGTGAATCTTCTTCAAATTGATGTTCAGCCAAAATATCCGAAAACACGTAATCCTGAATAAATAGAGAATCAGCTGAAGCGTTAAGAATCCAGTTTGCCCTGATATCATCCTGCTCCGTTTGATTAATGGTATAGGTGACCTTAGTATTCAGATTTTTTGCCCCGTAATTAGTCCAGGAGATATTTTCCGTATTGATATCACCAACTAAAATTACTTTTTCGGGCGAAGTCTCAAGATTAGCCGTAAATAAAGATTTGGCCTGAACCTCCGGAAAATCAGGGTAATAAGTTTTAATTAAACCGGGATCTTTAATGCTGATTAAAATTTCTGTACGTCTGTTCTCAAACTGAATATTTTCTTTTTGATCGGTTGACAAATGTTGTTGTGTTGTATCTCTTAAAAACACCTTTTGTGGAACTCCCGCTATCGGATTTTTCCAGTGTTTCCAAACTTTGAGCCAATAATCGGCTTCAAAAAGTCCTTCGAGTTCAGCATCGGCAACAGTACTTGTAAGACGAATGGCGTCTTCATTCACATTTCTGATTACATCGGCATATAGCTGATGCGGTTTAACAGAATCGCCTGATACAGTACCTCCAAAAACGTCGAGTGTAATTGTTCCCTCTGCATCATTCAGTGTGCTACCTCCGGCCTGAAGTTGCAGCGATGTATTTATTGATGTTTCAGAAACTCCTTCATTACTTATAAATTCTTTGATGTTGAACCGCTCTGCATTCAGCCTTAAATCGACATCATAAAAATCCCCCCACGACAGATATCCATCTCCGCTCACCAAACTCTGACCTGTTGAAAGTGAAAAAACCGGACTGACTTCCTGTTCTTTGATATTGGCTTCCAGTTTGAGGTCGGAAATTTCGAAACCATTAGCAAAATTCAGCTCATCAAGTGTAAGAAGTGTATTCAGCTCAATTTTATCCGGCTCCAGACCTTTTCCCTCTCCATTAAAATCACCTGAAATTTTAGTAACGGGCAAACCAATATTCAATCGATCAAGATTTACTTGATTCATTCTGGCCCGCCAACGGTAGGTTTTCTTGATGCGGTTAAAATTCCCCTGTATTCCCAGAGCCTGCATATCGTACTCTGTCAGAATATCAACATGAATATCATTCAAATCTCCGTACAGTGCTCCATCGGTTGACAAATGGCCTAAATCAAGATTTTGAAACCGGTCCATCTCTACCCCAAACTCGGACAGATCATCAAGCTCTACAACCATTTCTGACAGTTCAAACCGATAGCGCATTTCATCCCGATTCAAAATATGTTGTACAGAACCGTTTACAATTCCACCCGAGTTAAGCACATACCATTCAAAATCGTTAAAACTAAACTCATCAGCATCACCCGAAGCGTTACCATTAATAAAAACAGGCGGATTGAAATTCGGAACCCCTTTAAAATGATGCGCGAATTCTTCTAAAACCACTTTAGATGAATCAATCAGAAAATGAACCGTACTCTCTTTTAAAAACTCTTTAGAAGGCTGAATTAGTAATTCGGATGAATCCGGTTGGTTTGAAGAGAGCGAAATATCACCAACGAGATAGGATTGATCGGTTTGAAAAAACAATCGGTTTAACTCGAAATGTGTACTGTCCCGATATACCTGTCCACTAACATCGAGCTTTCGTGTGGCAAACTGATCAAAATCAACTTCGAGCTGACTTATATCCAAAAACTGGTATTCTGAAGATACTTCAGCAAGCATTTCAAGATTCAGAGAGCTAATTCCCGGACTTTCACCACCAATAAACCAATCAGGCAACTGTGATTGATCATCTATATCTACTGAACCGTTGATAATAGAAACAGAAGGCGCATACAACTGAAATGCAGATAATTGTGATTTTATTTCTCCTGCACTTTTTGCCTGTGTACTGTCAGCAGCAGTTGATGTCTTTTTTACCGGTGTAAAAGCCTTCTTCAGAGACCAATCATTATTTTCGAACTGATGCAAATGCACCTTAGGCTGATAGACAGCAAGCTGTTTTATTCTATAATTTTGTTGAATAACATTCCATAAATCAACTGATAAACGAACAGATTTTACAGACAGAACGGTGTCAACCGGGTGACTAAGAGCTGAGTCACCGACCGTTACAAAAACATCGTTCAGCCGCACGGAAAAAGGTAAAAAACCGTCGAGTTCTGAAATCATCAAATTTCCCTCAAACTGCTCGTTAAAGCGTGAAGTCAGATTCTCCTTCAAAAAACTTTTAGAAACGGGTAATTGCGCAAGACTTCCGGCTACCACTCCTAAAGCAAGCAGCACAAGCAGCAGATAGAAAGCACCTTTCCAGAAATAGTGCCATGCGTAATATATCCAGTGTAAAATCAACGGGGAGTTGTTGTTATGAAAAACGGTTTATCATGAGCGAGAGGCTGCGCGAAATATCTTGCTGATCAACATCAGAAGTAACGTACGGTTGAGCCATATCGTTGAGTAGTACAAACGTAGTGCCAGCCGCCATATTTTTCTTATCGTAGCTCATCGCCTGAATTAAATCATTAATCGCAAGATTTTTTAAATCCGGAACATAATCACGATAATCATCAACCAGCAGATCAAGTTGATCCGATCTTTTAAGTCCACCCTTGAGTCGTGAAAGCTCCAACTCTGTAATCATTCCCATAAAAACAGCCACACCGTGAGCTACAGTTCCATATTCCATTACGCGCTCGATGGCATGAGCGGTTGTATGCCCAAAGTTTAAAAAAGCGCGAATGCCACTCTCCTTTTCATCCTGCTGAACGATATCGGCCTTAATTTTTACAGAACTTTCGATGATTGAACGCACATTCTCATCTATGACAAATTTTTGAGCAATTGATTTTTTTGCCGAATCAATTATTTCAGGGTTGCTGATGCAGCCGTATTTCAGCACTTCGCCAAAGCCGGCCATCCACTCTTTTTGCTCAAGTGTTTCCAGGCGTTTCAGCTCCATAAAAATAGCGTCAGGCTGATAGAAAGCACCAATTCTGTTTTTTCCTGTGGTGTGATTAATTCCGGTTTTGCCGCCAACGGAACTGTCAACCATAGCCAACAACGAAGTAGGCAGGTGAATTAAATGAACGCCCCGCAGCACTGTTGCCGCAACAAATCCGGCTAAGTCGCCTGTAACTCCGCCGCCAATGGCGATGATTACATCTGAGCGCTTGAGATCGGCTTCAAGAGCTTCACTCACAAGTTGTTCATACATTGAAAACGATTTGGAAGATTCTCCCTCTGGAATGGTGGTCAAGCCAACACTTCCCAATTTGGTCCCATTAAGGAGTTTCATGTAATCACTGATATGAAATTTTGCCACGCGTTCATCGATAAAAATCAGCGCTTTTCTTCCTGAAAAATGAGTGTTGAGATAGGCTGTAATCTCCTGATTAGCATCATGCTGAACGGCTATTTGATAGCTTTCTTCACTATTAATTTGAACTGAAATCACGTAAAATTCGGGTAATGGTTGATAATTTGTGAGAAGATAATTCCGGCTGTTATAGTCTTGGGTTTATGCTCCCGGATATCTACAATAACATCCGCTTTCAAATAGAATTCTTCTCTTTGTCCGAGCATATCTGCAATCAGCTCTTTTAATTCTTGCTCATTGCGTAACGAACCGTCTTCTTTTAGGAGTTTGGGACGTTTTTTTGAATTTCGTAAACGTTTTACTAACAATGATACAGACGTTCTAAGATACACCAATTTTCCCGTAGATTGAATTATTGCCCTGTTTGCAGAATTTATAACCGCTCCCCCGCCCAAAGAGATAACAGATGATTCATTTCGGGCTGACAGTTCTTTTAGTGTGGTGGTTTCAATCTCACGAAATACTTCTTCCCCCTGCCCGGAAAATATTCTTGATATTGATGTGTTCTGTTGATCTTCAATAACATCATCGAGATCAAAAAACGGGCGATTCAGTTTTTTTGCGACAATTTTTCCAAGAGCGCTTTTGCCCGAGCCCATAAATCCGCATAAATAGATGTGCGTTGGTTTCATTGTATGTTCAAGTCAGATGTTTTGTGGTTTTACCATAACGACGTCTTCTTTATCGATTAGAAAAGCTCCCGGTTTCCCGCCTTTTGGTTTTCGGATATGTTTTTTCCGGGTAACAATAACAGGAGCAAGCGATGTGCCCTTCGCTTTGGAATAGTGGGCTGCCAATGCCGCAGCTTTTTCGATGATGAACTTTGGCGGATCTGCTTTTTGCCTATTCATCCTGATTACCACGTGCGAACCGCCCACACCCCGGGCATGAAGCCACATATCTTCTTTATCAGCCTGCTTGGTCATTATATCGTTCGATTTCGCGTTTCTGCCAATCCAAATGGTGTATCCGTCAATCTCACGGGTATTAAATTTCGACTCCGGTTCATTCTGATTTTTCTTATTGGAATTCGGGAGTTCATTCTTAAACTTTTTTTCGAAGCCCCTGAGCTCCTTCATAGAATCAACCGATTCCAGTTCGTTCAAAATGGGCTCAAAATGCGACATGTCCCTAAGAGTTTCTTTTTTCCTCTGTTGATGAAAAGGAATGGAATCCCGCGTTCTTCTCGCCTTATTATAAAATCGATTCGCGTTTTGATGAAGTGTTTGTGATGTTTTTAAAGGAATTCTGATCGTTCCGCCATCATATAAATCATCTACTTCTATTGCATCTTTCGGGTGATCTTTCTCCGGTGGAACAGCCATGAGCAAGTGTCCGTATTTCTCAAATTCAGCCGCTTTTTCTTCAAGTTCATCCTGATCCTGAATACTGGACATCCGGTGCTTCAGCTTCTTAAGCTCAGAACTTAACTGATCTTCATAGCGATCTTTCTTTGACTCATACCGATTGGTAAAAATCTCTTTAAAAAAACAATCCCGGACGCCTTCATTTACCGTTTCATAGGTTCGAAGATTTTCTTCATTCAAATAGCTTTCAGAAAAAATGGTGAACTGCTCTTTAATTGTAAGTCGGGGTTGAGGATTTTGTTTAAGCTCATTTTGCAGTTCCGCCAGCCATGAATCAAGATCATCCTCAAGCGTTAGATTTGCTTGTTTTATGACATCGTTGAGGTGAGTCCTTGGCAATTTAGGATCTTGTGAAAGCAGGTATTGACGCACATTGTTGTTTTTGGGTGACATTGTGCGTTGAGGAAAAAGTTCTTCGAGTGAGGAACCCATAAATTTAGTTTTGAAAAAAGCATCAACAACTAATCCGCCTTTAAAATAATAGATGTTAAAATTAGGGCCGAACAACTTTATCACCAGCATCTGCCGATCGTTGAGATGAATACAAATTGCGCGTTCGCCGGGAAGAATAGAAACATCGGTGATTGTTTTACCGTAGAGTTGCTCAAAAAAATCGAGCCTGTTGGAACCCGGGACCGATCTGAGCGTTTGCTCGAAGAGGGTAATGTTATTTTGATGTTTTACCACATGAATTTCATTATCTTCACTTTGTTCAGGGGGGCCTGAGAAGATTAACACAGCGTGGTTTTTCTGATGGGTATAACACTGCCGCAGATGCCTCGACACCAGCGTGTGCGAGAGATGGTAACTAAGATGAAAAAGTGTATAATAATTGTTCATTGCCACGTTATTAAAACAGCGGAGATTTAACTATTTATGAGGATCTATGAATTATCCAATATTTAATTCCATTGTCAAACAGATTAAACAAGAGCTTGCCAAGATAGGCATCAATCCGGGCACTTTCAGGAACTGGAATGAATATTCTATCAACGCCACAGGATTGGAATTTTCTATTGATATATCGGATTCTTCCGATTATCTCAAAAACGTGGTTGTAAATCTGGATTGGGGCAAATTCCGGGAGCTGCGCATGGCTCGTCAGCTGGATGGCATGGAAGAACACCCACTTCTGCAGGACGATAATCAACCTGATGTCTCCAATGTTCGCTCATCAATTGATATCGAGGTGATGTGGAATTTGAATGAATCGGTTATTTTTCAGATCGCCGGACAGAATCCCGGTAATCAACGCGTTGAGTTAGCCAGTGAATGGATGGACAGCATCAACCGCCATATTAATGAGATGCTTGCAGGTGAGGATTTAATGAGCCGCTGGCACGTGGAATTAGAAGGTGATAATATGGGACGCTATGTTTCTGTGATGAGTTTCATCTCCTATTTCCAGCATAATTTTGAGTCCACTGAAAACCTTAATGATCTTCATAAACAGCTTAAAGGCAGAATTCGAAAAATTATTCACCTGAGCTCAAGATTGGTTTTTTATACCAAAGCCACTGTCCCAAAGTCGGCTTAGATTTTATAAAAATGGGATACCCTGATTGGAAGTATTTTAGGAAAATGCTACATCTCGGAGCTTAATTTACTGAACAAGACGTGATCAATATATTCTTGTGAATCCTGCAATTTTTCATATTCGCGCAAGACGCCTTCTTCCGAAAAGTCTAATCTTTTAGGTACACCCGCACTTTTCAGATTGTCGATCCGGCATTGTATTTCAAACCGATTAATATCGAGCACCTCTTTTCCATACTGCATCAACCAATCTGTTGCATGAGTTATGAGCCCCTTTCCCGCATAATTTTGACTAACCCAGTATCCGATGGAAGCGATGTTATTTACAAGATGAATTCCCTGAAAACCCACCATTCCCACAATATCAAACTCGCCATCGGTAATAGCCAGATGAAATCCGGGGTGCATTCTGTCTTTGGCGGGCTGTAAGATCTGATCAAAAGCTCTTCTGTTTTCAGAAATAAAACGATGCGTTTGATTTAAAGAAGAACACTTTGCCACAAAATCACGCCACTCGTGTAAATACTCCTGTTCCCGCTGAATCACCTCATAAAGAGATGGGACATGCTTTTTTTCCGGCAATCCAATAAGAAATGAGCCATTTAGAACAGTTGGTTTCACGAATCCCAATTTAATAGTTGTTGGTACACTTCTTCAGCTTTTGTGATAAGTTTATCCACATCACCATCATTTTGAATGACAATATCAGCCATCTCTTTCATCTTTTCAGGATTTAACTGCCTTGCCATGCGGCCTTCAATATCATCCTGAGAAAATTCATCCCTTTTTTTAATGCGCTCGATACGTGTTGACCGTTTAGCATCAACCACAACAATTACATCAAGGTTTTCAGGTCGACCGTGATCGAGAAGCAACGCTGCTTCTTTTACAAAGAGTGGACTTTCCCTTTTTTTCTGTTCGGCAATCAATTTATTGGTTGCGCGGTGCACTGCGGGATGAACTAATTCATTCAATCGGTCAACCCTTCCTTTTTCAAAGGCTTCTTTGGCCAGATATCCGCGATTTAGCCTTCCATCTGCATCATAACTTTCCTCGCCAAATTCCGCTATAATCTCTTCTGTCAAGCGCGGATCGTGGGTCATTAACATTTTGGCGAGATTATCAGCTTTAATAACATACGCTCCCATATGCTTCCAAACATCAGCTACCGTTGACTTTCCACTTCCAATTCCACCTGTTAATCCTACTGAAATCATGCTCTTTATTAGATAGGTTATATAATCGTGTCGTGATTTTCTTCTGCTTTGATTTCGGGATAATCCAGATTGAAGTGAAGTCCCCTGCTCTCTTTTCTGCGCTGAGCAGAACTTATAATCATATATGCCACACCAATCATATTTCTCAACTGACAGAGCGGAACGCTTACTTTGCTTTTTTCATAATACTGCTCAACCTCTTCAAAAAGTAATTTTGTGCGTCGAAAAGCCCGCTCCAATCTAAAATCACTTCGTACAATTCCAACATAATCCCACATAATTTGCTGAAGTTCACGCTGGTTATGAGAAACCAGCACCCATTCTTCAGTGTGTTTGGTTCCGGAATCATCCCAATCGGGAACGTCATCACGAACAGCAATATCGTTAATGATGCGCGTTGACTCTCCCGCCGCTTTTTGAGAAAAAACCAACGCCTCAAGCAAACTATTTGAAGCCAACCGGTTGGCTCCGTGAACTCCGGTACAGGCAACTTCTCCGCAGGCAAATAATCCGTGAATGGATGTTTTGCCTTTTAAATCCGTTTGCACACCACCGCACACATAATGGGCAGCTGGAACGACAGGAATCAGGTCTTTTGAGATATCAACTCCATACGTGAGGCAGGTGTCATAAATATGAGGAAAATGTTTTAGAAGATCATCCTTATCAATATAAGTGACATCGAGATAGACGCAATCATCTCCTCGTTTTTTTAATTGATCATCAATAGCACGAGCTACAATATCTCTCGGGGCAAGATCTTTGCGTTCATCATAATCAGCCATAAAAGCTAAACCATCTGCGTTTCGCAAAATCCCGCCGTGCCCCCGAACAGCTTCAGAAATCAAAAAAGAATCGGCACCCGGCATATATAAACTGGTTGGGTGAAACTGTATAAATTCCATATTTGCCATCCGCGCTTTTGCCCGATAAGCCATGGCGTATCCATCTCCTGTTGCAATTTCAGGATTGGTTGTGTGCTGATACACCTGCCCCGCACCTCCGCTGGCAAGCAAGGTGACTTTTGAACGAAAAGGCTTTATTTCATCCGAATTTGTGTCAAGCACATAAACGCCAAAACATTGCGTATCGTTATCGTAGCGAGTTACCTGTTTTCCGAGATGATGTTGGGTGATTAACTCCAGTGCATAATGATGCTCCAGAATCTCAATATTTTCCCTCCGCTCAGCCTCTTCCAGCAGTACACGTTCAATTTCACGGCCGGTCATATCAGCCGCGTGAACAATACGATTATGAGAATGTCCGCCTTCTCTGCCAAGATGAAGCTTGTCATTTTTCTTAGAAAATTCAGCTCCGAGTTTCAATAAATGCTGAACAGCTTTCGGCCCTTCTTTGACTATAACCTCCACCGACTCGCGCTTACACAATCCAGCCCCGGCAGTGAGAGTGTCATTGATATGAGCCTCATAGCTGTCGTACGAGTCCATCACAACGGCTACTCCACCCTGAGCGTAATTGGTATTCGATTCAGCTTTATTCTTTTTGGTGATGATGCCCACACTTCCATGATTGCTCACTTCAAGTGCATAAGATAATCCGGCAGCGCCGCTTCCAATCACCAAAAAGTCGAAGGTTTTCATAATCTCATTATTTGCTGTTCATTAACAGATACGCTTTGATAAAGGGATCGAGTTCGCCATCCATCACAGCGTCCACATTAGACGTTTCATGTTTTGTTCTGTGATCTTTCACCCGGCGATCATCAAATACATAGCTCCGAATCTGTGATCCCCATTCAATTTTGCTTTTAGTGTCTTCAAGTGCGTCTTTTTCACGCTCTCTGATCTGCTTTTCCAAATCATAAACACGTGATTTAAGCATCACCATCGCTTTTTCGCGGTTCTGAAGCTGCGAGCGTTCCTGTTGACATTCCGCCACTACTTTTTCCTCCGAACCGTCCGATAGCATTCCCGTCCATATTAAACGGACGCCAGTTTCCACCTTGTTAACATTCTGTCCGCCTTTACCGCCGGCATGAAAACGTTGTAATTCAATATCATCCGAGTTGAGATCAACCTCGATGGTGTCGTCGATTACAGGATAAATAAAAACCGAGGCGAATGATGTATGGCGACGTGCATTTGAGTCAAACGGAGAAATACGAACCAAGCGGTGAACTCCATTTTCCGCCTTTAAAAATCCATATGCAAAGTTTCCTTTTACCTCAATGGTTGCGCTTTTAATTCCAGCCACATCACCGTCCTGATATTCAAGCGTTGATATATTAAATCCTTTACGCTCGGCCCAGCGTGAGTACATTCTGAACAGCATTTCCGCCCAATCCTGACTCTCTGTTCCGCCGGCACCGGGATTAATGGTGATAAGCGCATCCCGTTTATCGTCGGGATCCTGGAGCATATTCTGAAGTTCCAGCTCATCTAACTGTTCAGCTAACTGAACGGCTTCCTTCTGGATTTCATCCTCAACCGACTCGCCTTCTTCGGCAAATTGTTGATAAACTTTTATACTGTTTCGTAATTCGTCAAGCTCATCCCACGCGGAAAGCCACTCTTTTTGATCATTCAGCTCCTTCATCGTTTCCTGAGCTTTTTCGGGATCGTCCCAAAAATCAGGAGCCTGAATTACGTCATTTAATTCTTCAATTTTGACTTTACGGGCATCGTAGTCAAAGATACCTCCTGAGCGCATCCACACGCTCAAATAAAGTCTTTATCTTGTCTTCTGTGAAATAGATATCGCTCACGTTTTCTGTTGACATAGTATTGTTTTTAATGTTTAATTTTATTGTAGATAAATGCGCTTTTTTTAGATATAAATCCAGCCAAAGCAAATAGAACCGTTGGAATAAGCAGCGATATTCCCAGAACAAGAGATGGATCAATTCCCGCCAGAATATCTGATAAATCACCTAAAATTTCATTGGCAGCTGCATTATGATAAAAATAAACGTAGATCACGTTAAAGGAATTCAATATCAGCCCGATTAAAGCGGTTTTAAAAACGACATTTTGCTCAAAGACAAATCCCGTAAAAAAAAGACATAAAAAGAGCGGAACTAACCATCCAAGAACAACCTGAAATATCAGGCACCCGATGATTAAATAGATCCAATGTGCTTCTTTTGATGTCATATGTGATTCCTATGCTTTAGTTGGCGGGATAAAGATGAATTTCATCTTGTGTATAGTCACTATTCTCATAAAACGGGAAGGTCGTTACTGCAGTCTCCCAGTTAAGTTGTATATCCTGAAAATTGAAAAATTTTGAATAGGGATTACCGCTTGTGCCTCCGGTAAAATCTGATCGGACAGATAGATTTCCATCCTGTTTCAACACACTTTCAAATCGATAGACAGGGGCTGAATCTAATAAAGAACGATCGACATGATACACCGTTCCTGGGTAACCACGTACGGGCAAATTATCAGAATTAAAACCACGAAATACATGATTATTCCCTATATGAGTCAAGTCGATGGTGTTATCCTGCCCCCACGACCAATTGTCAATTGTTCCATTTTCCAAAACGGTTAACTCAAATGCTTTTTCAAGCGACTCCCCAAATATCAGCGTTGGATTTTGATCGGCAGTTAAGTTTCGATTTAAAAAACGTTCTAATTCAGGATTACTTCCTTTTACGATTTCAATCCATGTTTGAGTTGACGGATAAAGCGATGAAAACATTGAATTGGAATTACCCCAGTATTGGTTTTTAATCAATCTGTCCAGATTCATAAAAAATGTTGGCATAGAAGCGTGCTGATCAGCTATGAAGTCCCATCGCTCAATTTCAGTTCTGATATTATTCATTGGATTGTTAATCTCTCCAAGCAAATAATTCAGTATTTCGTATTCAATTGGCTTGAAGGGTGTAAGAGAGTGATCCATAATCCCATTCAGATCCTGTTGACTCAAAGAAACGTTTTCACCACGAACCAAATCAGCCAAATGATACTTGGAGTTCGATTCCATACCCGCTAAGGATAAAGTTGATATGTGCTCGATCGATTCAGTCACGTTTGTGCGCCAAACTGTGCGCTCAGTTTCTGTATTTATAACCTGTGGAATTAGAATCGCCTGATCGTACTTTTTAAAGCCCAATGCAGATTTCCGGTTTTTCAACACCGCTCCTTGAATCCAGCTTTGACTTTTTTCACTATCCTGAATCGTCAATAATCCAAGTGGGTGAACAGCATCGGAAAGGTTTTCGGCCCCATCGCTATTTGTCAGCTCGGTAATCTCTTTAAGTTTTTTTAAACCACTCGAGTAATCAAATCCCGGCCAATCGATCATAACCGCTTTCCCCTCCAAAAACATCACCGGCCTATTTTGCCATTGATATTGAATCTGACGAATGTTCTTTCCACTACGAACCGAACGTTGATATTCTCTTGTTTCAAGGGCGTAATTTTGAGTCACAAAACTGCTGTCGCCCAAAACTGTAATATCTGTATCTTCTGAAAAATAAGGTTGATGGGACCAGTTTATTTTACCATTTGTTCCGCCAATTAATCCGGGAAACCCAGGAATGGTATAGCCGTAAATTTCGCGATCATCCATCTCAATATGAACTTCCATAAAATAGTTGGGAAGTGTAGTTGGGGCCGAAACTTGAAATTGACTTAACGCTAAATCAGTATCACGCTCTAATTTTCCATTCTGAAGCCAAATTGACCGGGACCTCATCTGTTTTAACCCAAGTTTTGTGAGCGAAGCAAGATCACTCTCTAGGTTATTTTTCCAATCGGTTAATGCGGTTACAAGCGCCTCATTTCCCCTCGTTGCCAAAAGGTCATCCGACCAATTTTCTTTACCGTAAAATGCACTGACATACTTCGGTGAATGTTCATTAATCATCTGTTGAATTGGAATATCATCGAGCTCAAATGATGTAAGAAAATCATGCATCATCATGGTTCGGACCGCATCAACTGGTCGAAAATAGCGTTCAGGGAAGCTCAAAATTTTGTGCTCAACCGGTTTCACAGATTTGAACTGACCTCCGATATACCCGTTCACCCCAGAGGCGTAGGAACGAATGTATCCATACTCTTCAGGGGTCAGGTTATTGTGCCATTTCCAGGCCGCCTGATCCAGCCCCAACTGAACCATCATCTCATCGAGACGAGCGTATGAATTCCCGAACCATTCTGATAACTGTCCCGCTATCAGACGATTATTAAAACTAAGCTGGTAATAGCGATCGTGGGCACTGGCATATCCTAAAGCAGCAAGAACATCATTCCAGTTAGAGGCTTTAATCTGCAGAACACCCCGGTCGTCACGACGAATAATAATTTCATCTGAAATATTATTGATGAACACATCCTGCTCTGTGCCCTCAGCCGACTGCCTGATGATCTCCCAAATACTATCACCACCAACAAAAAAGGGGCCGATTTGCGGAATAACCACTCTTCCAAAAGGAAAATAGAGAAGCGCTAATAAAAAAATAAATGCAAGAAGCCCGGAAAGAGCAGCTATCAGTTGTTTCAAAATTCGGTAGTTAGATCGATCACTTCTGTCGTTAGTTTATTCAGACAGATTTACTTCACTTTGATGATATATTCTTAATACGTAAACACTAAAAATACAGATTTTATTTCGTTATGTTTGATCCCGAAATTACTAATTAATTGAGCATTTTAACAATGAATGAAAAGCATGCAGATCTGCTGATTCAATGGGTGCGAGAAGCCGGAAAACGCTCTTTAGACCTCAGGAACAAAGGCCTCGACGTTCAAACGAAAGCAGATGAATCAGTTGTAACCAATGCTGATTTTGAGCTCAACGATTTTTTTGAGGAAAAACTGACTAAACTTTTTCCGGATACCCAATTTATAGGGGAGGAATCGGAGCACAATACGCCCGACAAATCCTCCGATACTATTTGGTATGTTGACCCCATTGACGGGACTTCAAATTATGTCCACAATTCTGATTACTACTTTATTTTAATCGGGCGATGCACTAACGGAATTCCGGATTTCGGACTTTGTTATCAACCTGTTTTTGATCGTTTTTGGATTACAAAAGATGATGCTGTCTGGGATTACAATTTCCCGAATAATGATTTCCGCAAAGTTAATCCTCTTCCCTCGTGGCAAAAGAGAAATAATAACGCCATCAGCCTGAAGTATTTTAATAGTGATCAACGTGAAATTGTTACTTCTAAATGGGGACTTTCCAGGGCTCAATATTTTCACACTTGGCCCGGTGCTCTTGCTTTACCAAATCTTCACAGTGCCGGATATTTAAGTTTTCGACCCACTCACTTTTGGGATACCTGCGCCATTATTGCAATAATGACAACACTGGGTGCTGAAGTGCAACTTTTTGATAAGTATGGTGATGAGATGACTTGTGAGATGGCTAATAAAAGTCACGCTCTTGCCTATTATCTGCCCGACACACCGGATGATTTGAAATCGTGGTTTCGGGAACAATTACGATGATTTTCCGTGGATTATTTGATTTTACGTCGCATTAAATCCAACGGGAAATTATGAATGCAAATATCTATGCTTGGGTCAGCCCGCCGGTGGTGGTGGTAATTAAAAATTCATTGATAAATTTTTTATGAAACAGTACCTCAGCAGACATTTTTTCAACTACATCCATTCTAACTTTTTGATCTACAACATCTGCTGGGAAGATCCACGCATTGATAGAGAGTTGCTTAATATTTCATCAAATGACCACATGTTGATGATCACCAGCGCCGGTTGTAACGCTTTGAATTATCTGTTAGATCAACCGCGAAAGATTACTTGTGTTGATGTGAATCCAAAGCAGAGCGCATTGCTTGAGCTTAAAATCGCCGTATTGAAATCAACTGACTGGGACACATTTTATCAACTTTTTTCCAATGGATATCATCGAAATTTCAAAGTCCTTTATTTCGATTTACTTCGGGAATATTTATCAGTTGAGGCCCGGGAAATCTGGGATCAGGATTATCGCATTTTTCTCCCCGGAAATGGCTTGGAAAAAGCCGGGACATCTGGTTTTTTTGCTGATATTATGCATCGTTATCTCTCTTTAAAACCAAATCTTTACCAAAAAATCATGAGTCTGGCAGAGGCAGATACTCTTGAAGAACAACGATCAATCTTTACTGAAATTGATAAGCAACTTTGGACGCCTTTTTCAAAATGGCTGATGAATCAGAATTCTATACACGCTTTGCTTGGTGTTCCCGTAATGCAGAAAAATATGATCAAGCGAGAATATAAAGGTGATGTTTCTGAATTTATCAGGGAGTGTTTCCATCACATTTTTCATAATCTTCCTGTTCAGGACAATTACTTTTGGCGCTACTATATAACCGGATCATTTTCAGAAAACTGCGCTCCCGAATATCTCAAACAAGAGAATTTTGAATTGCTTAAAAAAGCCGTTGATGCTATAAACATTAAAACCACCACTATTTCTCAGGTTTTGAAGGCTGATTGTGATTTTTCAGTTTGTGTTCTGCTCGATCATCAGGATTGGATGTACGACTATGCTAAATCAGAACTTGAAGAAGAGTGGGAGTTACTACTCAGACTTCCTGAAAACACCCGATATTTGCTACGATCAGCTGGGAAAAATCGCTCATTTCTACCGAAAAAAGCTCTGAATGAACTTAGCTGGAAGGATGAACCGACTTCTACTCTTCATAAAAAAGACCGCGTTGGAACGTACGGAAGTACACATTTTGGAGTGAAAACATGACAAAAATTGATAAGCTGACCTCCTATTACCGTTTTCACGCTCCGCTATACGATGCCACAAGATGGGCATTTCTCTTCGGCAGATCTAAGATCAATGAATGGATTTCTCAAAAACTACCTGATGCTGTAATAGAGATTGGATGCGGAACCGGCAAAAACCTCGAGCAGATTCACTATTTGTCAAAAGATAAAAAGTGTATAGATCTTCGCGGAGTTGAGCTGTCTGAGAGTATGATAAATAAAGCCGGGAAGCACCTGAACAGCATTTCAAATATTTCTATTACGCAGGGAACTTATAATCAGGATTTTTTTCGTAACCCAAAGGATGCGCTGTTGTTTTCGTATAGTTTTACCATGATGAATATTTCTGCTGAAGAGTTTGCGGAGATACTGGCTAAAGATGTGAAACCAGGCGGTTTTCTGGCACTGGTAGATTTTCTGGATTCCCCTTCTCTTTTCTTCCGCGAATGGATGGCAATAAATCATGTCGATTTTTCTCCCAATCTGCTTGACGCTCTTCAACGTTATTTTGACTTTGAACTGTGTGAAATCAATAACGCCTATTTGGGGATGTGGTCGTATGTGATTCTTGGAGCGATCAGAAAAGAGTAACAGTGATGATTATAATCTGAAACTCAGTCACTTTTGACTCTGAGTTTTGTCAAATCATACTTCTATGAACTCAGAAGGGGAGTGTAAAACCCTGACTATCCAATCTACTGTCATGTCAATATTCATTTGTCGCTATAAAGCTGTTGGATTTTCTGGTACTCTTAGTTTCTAAACCTGAAAAGTTTTCGACTATATAGCTTTGGATTGACAGCAGAAGACTTCAGAAGTCGTCGTAAACAGCGTTAATGCCCCAATTTTTACGTTTTATTCATTTCGAAGTGACTTCGGAAGTCGGGACTTGGTTAAGTAAGGGTAGTTTTTTTCGGCTTGGCTAAGCTTGGCTTTTAATCCATCTCGATCTTTTTTCTGAGCTGATGCTCGTCGATTAGTCTGTTTTTTGGGGTGATTTCGCAGCCTCCTCACGCAAGGTTTTTGGTTTTCTAACCCCGAGAATACCCCAACGGGATCGCGTTGCGGAATTCTCGGGGTTAGAATATTGGTCATCCCTACGGGATTTTTCTTTGTGCCAATATTATATTGCAAGTATCCATTTGTTGCAAGATGGCTGACAGGTTTTATGGCGCTTGCTGTGTCCTGTCATTTTTTGCTTCAACACCGTAAAAGTTTGCGAGAATATAGCTTTGACATGATAATAGGAAGGTCGTGTTGGGTAAAATCGTAGTACCTCCACAAAAATGTGGTGTATGAGACATTAGCATGCATTAGCAGAGTTTATGAGCAGGGCACCTTCCGGCACAAGACCGGAAGGACGATTCTGCCGCAAACCTATTGTCTGGTCAATATTCATCTGTCGCAATAAGGCTGTCTGGTTTTTTGAAGCTTGTAGTACCATGTCATTTTTGCTTCTACATCGTAAAATTATGCGACAGTATAGTTTTGATATGACACTACATCGTGTGAATTTTCAATGATAAAAAATTCATTACTGACAACTACGATGCCAACACTTTCTTCGCCTGATCTTTGTATTGAAGCTCATAAAGTTTTCGGTAGATTCCATCCTTTATTTTCAGCAGATCCTGATGAGTGCCTCTCTCCCGGATTTCTCCTTTGTGCATTACCAGAATCTGGTCGGCGTGGACAATAGTTGACAGGCGGTGTGCAATAACGATGGAGGTTCTTCCCTTCATTAAAATGTTAGCGGCTTTGGTGACAAGAGCTTCCGTTTCTGAGTCAACACTGGATGTGGCTTCATCCAAAATCAAAATCTGAGGATCGTACACTAATGCTCGTACAAAACAGATAAGCTGGCGCTGTCCCATAGAAAGAGAATCTCCACGCTCGGCCAGTTCATATTGATAATTACCGGGAAGTTTTTTGATGAACGCATCAGCTTCAACCAATTCAGCGGCTTCATAAACTTTTTGCTCGTCAATATCTTCATTTCCGAGTGTAATATTTTCCATTACAGTACCCGAAAACAGAGCATTATCCTGAAGGACCAAGCCAATATTATGTCGCAGAGAATTGAGAGTAACTTCGTGAATATTTAATCCATCGAGTGAAATCTTCCCTTTCTGAATATCATAAAAACGGGTTATAAGATTAATAATCGTTGTTTTTCCCGCTCCTGTAGCTCCAACAATAGCTGTTGTTTCACCCTCATTACAATCAAAACTGACATCTTTGAGAATGTAGTCCTTTTCAGATTCGTTGTATTTGAACCAAACATTTTCGAAAGATACATCTCCCCTGACTTTCTCCAGATGAATCGCGTTTTCTGAGTTTTTGATTTTCGACTCAACATCCATCACGCCAAAAATTCTCTCGGTCGCTGCCATCGCACTTTGTAGCGTATTGAATTTTTCTGAAAGATCTCTGATAGGCTGAAAAAACTGCCGAACGTACTGAATAAAAGCTACCAGCACACCCAGAGAAACTGTTCCGGCTAATGCACTTGCTCCGCCGTACCAGATCACAAGAGCCATTCCAACACTTGAAAGGACTTCAACTGCGGGCCAGAATATCGCGAAATAGAAAATCGTCTTAATGTGAGCGTTTCGATGTTCATCGTTTATTTTCTTGTACTTTTCGTACTCCTTTTTCTCTCTGTTAAAGAGCTGAACGATACTTATTCCGCTTATATGTTCCTGAATAAAAGAGTTAATTCGGGAAACCTGATCACGTACATTCAGAAATGAAACACGGACTTTTTTCTTAAAAACGTAGGTTGAGTAGATCAGCACCGGAAGCGTTGAAAGAGCGACCAAACTAAGTTGCCAATCCATACTGAGCATGAAATAGAGAATGAAGAAAATCCTGAAAAGATCTCCGATCATATTTACGACACCAGCCGATACGAGCTGATCGATCGCTTCAATATCATTGGTAGTGCGCGTAACAAGACGTCCAAGCGGATTTCTGTCAAAATACTGAACGTGGAGTTTCTGGATTTTATCAAAAACTGACGTTCGAAGTCTGTACAATGTTCCCTGACCTATCCAGCGTGTGAGGTAAGTATTTCCAACCAATAACACCGATTCAGCGAACAAAACACCGGCAATTTTCAGAATAATAATTCCAAGTCCTTCGAGGTCCCGATTGGCGATATGGACATCGATTGCTTCCTGAACGAGTTTAGGTCGATACGGGCCTAAAAATGAAACAAACATGGTAAATACCAATGCCAGCAACAACCAGTATCTGAAGGGATGTATAAAATAGTAAAGTCGCCGAATGAGATCTCTATCGACGACTTTTTCTTTAGAACTACTTGCCATTAGGTAAATTTAGAATCGATCGTAATCATCAAAGTTGTTACGCGGTTTAATTTCAGGCTTTGAGTCATTGTCAACTTTTTTGCCTCGCGTTGAATCATAATCACGCTTTTCACTTCTATCGTTCCGATCGCTTTTGCTACTGCTGCTGCTACGACGACGATCATCAGAATCTGATTTGTAATAGCTGCTTTTACCGGTCGGGCGTTTGCTGAAACTGCTTCCACCACTACTTCTGCTTCCGCCTGAAGATGATGAAGAGCTTGAACCCGAGCCACCTTTTCTGGGACGCATTCTTCGTTTTTTGAAGCTACCACCGCTCTTCTTGTTGTCAGGGCGGTCTTTACTGCTTGATCGACCTCCTTTTTTGAAGTCGTCTTTGCTTTTGAAGCTCACTGGCTTAAACATCCCACCTTCCGTTTTTGGGTCAGTGTAGATAGCGCGAAGTTCGTTTGCAATCCATGTATTATCGAAGACCTCTTTTGCTTCTTTGTAGAGCAGGAATTCGTTGGTGTAGCGGGCTGAGAAATGAGTGAGAACAAGTAGTTTTGCCCGTGCTGCTTTTGCTACTTTCGCGGCTTCATCTGCCGTGCTGTGTCGGGTTTCTTCTGCTTTATCTTTGAGTTTATTTCCGAATGTAGCTTCATAAACTAAAATATCGGAATCGGACGCAAGTTCTACAGCATTGGCGCAGGGTCGGGTATCGGTGATATATGCCAAGGATTTACCGGTTCGGTTAGGACCAACAATATCATCGCTTTTAACAACTGTTCCGTCATCCAGAGTGACATTGTCTCCTGCTTTGAGGGCTTTAAATTCCTCATCCTGAGAAATTCCCATGCCTTTTGCTTTATCAGCATCAACTTTTCCGGGCTTATCTTTCTCTTGCAAACGATATCCGAGGCAAAATTTATTATGGATCATCGGCTTTGACTCGACGGTAAACTCATCTTCGTCAATAACAGTTCCGCCTTCAAATCCCTCTTCAAGCTCTACATAATGAATATCATAAGTTAGCTCAAGTCCGCTGAATTTAATCTGAAAATCGAGATATTCTTTAATCCCAACTGGTCCAACAATTGTCAGATCTCGCTCACGACGCTGAATATGCATTGTTGAGATGAGTCCGGGCAGACCGAAATAGTGATCGCCATCTAAATGTGTGATAAAAATATAATCGATTTTGGAACGCTTCATTCCAACTTTGAGCATCTGCATCTGTGTGTTTTCACCGCAATCGAACAGGAAAACCTGTCCGTCACGCCACAGAGCCATTGATGGAAGATGCCGTTGTGCCGTAGGTGTGGCCGATGATACTCCGAGTGGTACTAAAATCATGCTATCTCTCCTTTTGTTGCCTCGCCTGTCAAACGAGTGCACGTTGTTATGATTGTTTTTGTTGTTTCGGGTCTGTTTTAATCAATATGATTAAATGCTTTCGAGCTCTTGCTCAATTAATTGACGATGATACATATCTTTATAAATTCCATCTTCAACATTAAGTAATTCCTTATGCGAACCAATTTCGGCAACGGTTCCATCGTCTAATACAAAAATAGTGTCGCAGTCCTGTATGGTTGATATTCGGTGACTAATCATAATTGAGGTTAATCCCTTTAACTCCTTTCGCAGATAAGTTAATATCGATTCTTCTGTTTTTGTATCAACTGCGCTTAGGGAATCGTCCAAAATTAAGATTGACGGTTGTTTAATCAAAGCCCGGGCGATACTTGTTCTCTGTTTTTGTCCACCCGATAGCGTGATTCCCCTTTCTCCAAGCATGGTCTGAAATTTTTTCTCGAATTCCAAAATATTTTCGCGAATCTGAGCTTTTTCGGCGGCATCTTTAACATCATCAAGGGAGACATTATCAACACCGAACGCGATATTTTCCTGGAGTGTATCCGAGAAGAGAAAATTCTCTTGTGGAACATAGCCAATTTCTCTTCGAAGAACATCGAGAGGAATCTCTTTAAGCGATTTCCCTCCAATCGTGATC
>Ga0306910_1000253_pt1 | contig 30423 bp, 24 predicted proteins | sample AntRauMFilla2698_FD_190438 | JGI IMG/M metagenome (GOLD analysis project Ga0306910, IMG submission 190438) | Saline lake microbial communities from Rauer Islands, Antarctica - Metagenome Filla 2 #698 (v2) (version 2) | ecosystem: Environmental > Aquatic > Non-marine Saline and Alkaline > Saline ... | reverse complement strand
CCCGCGTGTTGCTTGGCACAGGGATCATTGCGCCAGTGCCTCGACCATCGCCACGATCGCCGATAGCGCGGTGGGACCCTCCACCAAGATGCGCCGGCCATCACACAGCGTGATGTCAATGCGCTGCAGGGCGAAAGGGTGGCCCGAAACTGGCGAAGAAGGCTCCGCCATCGGCACCGTCGGGCCGCCCGTAATCTCGATCGGGAAAAACGACGCAGCTTCCGTCCCGGCGACTTCTGTCACCTCAACCTCTGGCGCAAATTGAGGATCGTGCAGCCACGTATGGATCAGGTTGGTGTTCATCGCATAGCGCCGCGCCACCTGAGAAACTGACACGCCCGGCACGCGCGCCTGCCTACAGATCACGAGCTTCTCGTCATCTGACCAGAACCGCCGCTTCTGACCCTTCTTCCCCGCCATCGCTCACCACAAGTTGTCCATTATCGATGATGGACATTTAGCAGACACTTCATCCTGTCGTCAGAGCGGGACAGCCGGACGGATACCCTGAGAAATACAGTTGCTAGAATACAAAACTATTAGCATCGAGCAATTCTGCAAGAACAACTCCTTCAAGAGTGACTGTATTGCCTGCGAGATCATCAATCAGCACATCTGCACCAATTTGATTTATGTGGTTATCCCTGAGATCGCCAAAGTCTACGATTGAGGAAACATCAGAAAGATCAATTATCTCCAAAAGATTCGTTACTTCAAAATCTGCAATTTTATCGTTGCCAAAGCCGTCACTAAATACAAACTTATCGGCCCCTGTTTGACCATACATGACGTCCGCACCAGTGCCTGCGATCAATGTGTCGTCGCCACCGAGGCCGTAGATCGTTCCGCCACCAGCGCCAGCGTCAATCACATTCGCTACGTTACTGCCGACAAGCGTGTCCCTATGAGCAGAGCCAATCAGGTTTTCGACTTGGAAAATTGTATCACCAGCAGCACCGCCCCATCCAACGATGCCATCGAGACGTGCGCCAATGCCGCTCGCTGAGCTGGCGTAGGAGACGGTATCGATGCCGTTTTGGCCATACATGACGTCCGCGCCGGTGCCTCCGATCAATGTATCGTCGCCGTCGAGGGCATAGATTGTTCCGCCGCCAGCGCCAGCGTCAATCACATTCGCTACGTTACTGCCGACAAGCGTGTCCCGATATGCAGAGCCGATCAGGTTTTCGACCATGAAGATCGTATCACCAGCAGCACCGCCCCATCCAACGATGCCATCGAGCCGCGCGCCGACACCGGTCGCTGAACTGGCGTAGGTGACGGTGTCGATGCCGGTTTGGCCATACATAACGTCCGCGCCGGTGCCTGCGATCAATGTGTCGTCACCGTCGAGCCCGTAGATCGTTCCGCCGCCTGCGCCAGCGTCAATCACATTCGCTCCGTTGCTGCCGACAAGCGTGTCCCTATGTGCTGAACCTGTCAGGTTTTCGACTTGGAAAATTGTATCACCAGCAGCACCGCCCCATCCAACGATGCCATCGAGCCGCGCGCCGACACCGGTCGCTGAACTGGCGTAGGTGACGGTGTCGATGCCGGTTTGGCCATACATAACGTCCGCGCCGGTGCCTGCGATCAATGTGTCGTCACCGTCGAGCCCGTAGATCGTTCCGCCGCCTGCGCCAGCGTCAATCACATTCGCTCCGTTGCTGCCGACAAGCGTGTCCCTATGTGCTGAACCTGTCAGGTTTTCGACCGAGAAGATCGTATCACCCGCTGCACCACCCCATCCAACGATGCCATCAAGCCGCGCGCCGACACTGGTCGCTGAGTTCGCATAGGTGACTGTATCGGTGCCGTTTTGACCGTGCATTACGTCCGCGCCAGTGCCACCGATCAATGCGTCATCTCCGTCGCCTCCATAAAGGGTGTCGTTTCCGCCGCGCCCGTAAAGTGTGTCGTTGCCGTGGTGACCCCAGAGGACGTTACTGTTGGTGTCAGCGCGCAGATTGTCGTCGAAGCGCGAGCCGTAGAGCCGTTCGATCGAGACATAGGTGTCGCCAGCCGCGAAGCCTTTATTCAGATTTGAAAACTGCAGATCTGCGATCACCCCTGTGGGGGCATCGGTGTATTGGGCCAGGTCTATACCATTCCCACCGTCCAGCCTGTCGGCACCAGCTCCACCGAGCAAGACGTCGTTGTTTTCGCCGCCTTTCAAAGTGTCATTACCGCCCTGTCCATACAGGATATCATTTCCGTTCATGCCCAGAAGGTTGTCATTTCCGCCACGGCCGTAAAGGCGGTCATTGCCGTTATCGCCCCAGAGGATGTTGTTTGCAGGGTTACCACGCAGGTTATCGTCGAAGCGCGACCCGTATAGGTTCTCGATGGAGACGTAGGTGTCGCCCGCTGCAAAACCGTTGTTCACGCTGGGATCTTGCAGGTCTGCCAAGACACCTGCGGCGGCGTCTGTGTACTGGGAGCGGTCGATGCCGTTTCCGCCGTTGAGGAGGTCGGCCCCCGCACCGCCGAGCAGAATATCATCGCCATTCCCACCGAAAAGTTGATCATTTCCTCCCAACCCGAGCAGGCGATCAGCCCCACCTAGGCCGAAGATGATGTCGACATCCGATGTGCCCTTCAGAGTTTCAGGGCTGCCGGTACCCATGCCCGCACCATCCTGCGCGGGTGCCGCAATTGTGATGGCCACGCCTATGCCGTCGTTGACGCTGTCGGAGCTTTCGTTATTCCGCTCCTGTACCTCTTCCTGAGAATTGTCATAGTCGGCAACGACCCCAATGAAATATGCACCAGGCGCAAGATCGGTCGGCAATGTGACTGTCACGGATCCGCGATCGACATCCCTCGGATCGTAGGCGGCGCCCGTAGGGTCCGTCCCTAGCCGAATATCGTTCGTGGATATCACAGAATTGGTCGAGAGGTAGATGCCCGTCGTCGTATTGCTTGAGACGCCATCGCCGATATTGGCGATCTCGTAGGAGACGCTTATTGCATCGCCGACGACCGGGGATGTATCCGACACTGTCACATTGCGTGCAACAAGATCGGGGAGCGCCGGTTCCAACTCATCAACTTCGAAGAGGAACGCGAAGACGCCATCAGCGTCACGGCCTTGCTCAACAACATCATTTTCGGTGTCAGGAACGATGAAGGCAGAGTAAACGCCACGATCAAGGCTGTTGGAGATGGTGAACGATAAGCGCTCATTCGAGTCTGACCGGCCCGAACCGATGCTGCTTACACCTTCTGAATCAACTTGAATGAACTCATCACCATCAAAATACCAGAGCGTTGCCATCGATGACCCAGCATCGCCCGGGCCAATATTTTCTACATCGAATTCAATCGACAGGCGGTCACCAGTTTCAAACACCCTCGGCAGTTTGTCACCGAAAGAGATACGCTGATCGTCAAAATCGACATCGGCGATCACTAGGTCAGGCAGTTGCCGTTCTAGAGTGGTTACCGTTGCCGTGACCGATGGGCTGAAGTCACCATCACCCTGGATGACGTTGAATCCAATGACATCGGTCGCTGCATCCTGGCCAGCAACAAAAACCCATTCGTCAATTTCGAAAATCGGTCTTTCGTAAACGAACGAATTCGGTCCTTCGTCCACACGATTTCCGCGGTACTCAAGGTATCCGCCACCGGCAGAGATATCTCGGGTCGCAAGATAGAGAAGGTCGTAAATTCCGTCGCTGTCCGTCCAATAGCTTGAGGGAAAGAGATCAGCCAAGGGGATTGTGTCACCGGGCCTCAATTCCACGTCGACACCGCGCGCCGAGAGCGCATAATTCTCACCGCCCTGCGGCACGGACCACGGCAAAGGTCCGTTCACGGGCGGACGATCTGTCGGCTCCGGATCATTGTCCGGCAGCGGGATCGTGTCCGATGGCCCCGGTAAGATTTCGGGGGGAGGTGTTGATGGCGGAGTGTCTACCGGTGCATCGTCGATACCCGAAGGAAACTTCTCGCGAAAGTCAGCCAGATAATTGGCCAAGGCGGCATCTGACGCTGTTGTCAATTCTGCGCTTTCGACTTCACCCAGCGCCTCGGCTATGAACTCGCCGATTAGGGTTCCTAAACTGGCCGAATCTACGGCTTGACCTACGAAGGTTGCAAAGTCGCTGACATCCTGAGCAAATTGCTTCATGTTTGTTAGGTTTGTTACAGCCTCTGCGCCAACGGTTTCAGCGGTGATGTTCAGGGCATCAACAGCATTTTCAAGGGCAGCCTTTGCGATGTCCCAAAAGCTCTGCCACCACGGCTGTTGTTCTAAGTTATCGTATACGTAAACAAGCTCTAGATTTTGTTGCAGATGTGCTAGTGAATTCATTATTGGTTGAGCCAAGGCGAGAAGCTGATTGTTTTCAACGACACCAAAGCCCGCCTCAGCACGCTCTGCAGGTTCGAAAAGCTGCTCCGAACTCACAAGTGCATCTTCGGCACTTTGAAGAGTCATGTTCAGAAAGGAAAAATATACGATATTTGTTATTTGTTCGATCGACGTATCGACAATAAAGTTCGCGATGGTTTCTGCCTTGTTGGGGCTCATAAGGAAATCGGCACCCGAAATCAGACCATCATATACAAGCTGCCAAGCTTCAACGGCCAAGAAAGCGTCGATTGTTTCTTCTGCTGTAGTGATATTTTCGCGCAGGAGCGGCGAGCTTCCCCCGATCATCCTGCTGGCAAAGTCGAAAACCACCTGACCTTGGTATAGTCGTGAAAGAATTTCTGGATCAGTTACAGCCACACCAGATGACACAAGACGCGCATCAAAAGTCGCCACCGATCTGTCAAAAGAGACGAGATACTCCACTCCGTCTGACAATACTCTCATTCTTACCCCCAAATACGTAAGCCGACTGTTCCCAATTAGAATGCTTTCCTAATTCGCAATTATTCTCAACCCCAATCAACCACGCTAACCCAGATTGGCCATGTCCTAATCTTGTGCGCTACTTTGATAACCCGAAGTAATATTGTAACGACATCTTGCATGATCCGGCGAACGAGCAAAACATACAGCCACGTTTTCACTCGCCCGTGTCGGCGGCGAAGACCTGCGCACGGTGTACCACTTTGCCCACGGGCGGGCGCTGCCTTGCGAGACCCAAGAGATAGCGTAGGCAGGCGGTCACGCCACTTAACCAGCGTCACTTCGAAGGTGTTATGGCCCGTAAGTCCGCGGGTAAGCGCTTGCCGAATGGGCTGACGATCATGGCATCCATCTCTATTTCAACTACCCCGGTAAGCCGACCCAGAACGCCCATATCGAAAGCTTCACAGGGCGATATCGCAAGGAATGCCTGAACCAACAGTGGTTGCGCCGCTCATCGTAGGTAAATCGTGCCGCGTGCGGACAATAGGCGACGTCATCCAGCCTCCCCCGCGCCAACTCCCGCGAGATCTTACTGGCTGGACGGCCAAGAAGCCGCCCAATCATCCGTTGGCTGCTGCCACGATTGTGTTTGGCGAATATCACTCCACGGTCCTCGCGACTGAGGTGCTTGCATTGCCTGTCCATCACAACATCCTATGCCCAAAGGGCCGCTGGTGTTGCACTTGAAACTTGAGCTTAAGAGCAGGGCTGATGTATTAGTCGCAGATCAAAGGCTGGACGGTAAATTTGGCTCGCTTTTGACTTTGGTTTAAAACAGCTCGAGTTCGGTCAAGGTTAATGCGCCCTCCCGCAACCATCGTAACCGACCCGGCCCGTGTAAATTGCGCGGGCCGGGTCGTTTCTGCCTCCCCCAATGCCAAAATGCCTACAAGTTCTCCAGCGAGTTCAATGTGATGGCCATTTGGTGCGTCTTCATGCGGCACCATCCGGACCTCGGAAATCAGACCTCGCAGGGCTTCGGTGGCTTCCATCTTGAGGTCCGGGTCCTGAAGCGCGGACGACAGGTTGCGGATCTTGCTGCGGTAGAGGTTTGACAGGCTTGGATGCAGCCGAAGGGCCGGTGGTTCAGGGCTTTCCTCTAAAAATACGGTGAGCTTTTCTTTCTCGGTTTCCAGATCTGACATTCTGTCTTTCATACTTGGTTGATACATCCCGTCCTCGATTGCGGCGAGGATGCCGCTGATCTTCTTCTCGACCTGCACCAGGTCGCGCCGTGCCTTCTCGCGCGCAGCGTCAGCGCCCGCCGCTTCTGCGTTAAACGCACGGCGATATTCCTCGACGAAGGTGGCGATAAGGTCCGGGTGGAGCAATCTGTCATTGAGACCTGTGAGGACGCGATCTTCGACGACCTCGCGTTCGATCGTTGCGCGGTTGGTGCAAATCGCTTCGCCCTTGTTGCGGGCGGCAACACAGCCGTAACGGGTCTTGTTGATCAGCGTGTAACTCGTGCCGCAGCAGCCGCATTTGAGCAGCCCTGAAAAAAGATAACTGGGGCGGCGCGCGTTCTCGGGACGTGTGCGTTCATTCTTTACGCCTGCCGGGTTCATGTCGTCGCGCAGCGAGGTTTGTCGTGCTTTGACCCTGTCCCACAAGGCAGTGTCGATGATTTGCAAAGCAGGCACCTCCTCGATGATCCAGTCTTCCGGCGGATTCGCTGCTGGTCCTCGATAGATGCACTGGACTGCATGTCAGTCGAATACCGGGCATAGGTCGCAGCGCGCAGGGATTTGTTGGGCATTAAGGTTAGTCTACGTGCCGCTTTCGGCCCGAAGCGGACCCACGCCTATAGACACAAATTTGCGACAGCCGACCTTCGCTGCACCACGCATGAACTGGTAAACTGCGGACTTTGCAGACCTCCAGTTCACATACACCAATGTCTGGTTAGACGAATTCTTCCAATATTAGTCATTTTTGAGGCTGCGCCCGACGAGACCTGTAGAACTCGGAAATCTATTCAGTCGCTGGTAGTGGTATCAGTCGGCATTAAGCCGCTTGATATTAGTTTTACGCACGCCTGAACTGGACATCCTCTACATTCCTAGAGGGATTTAAATTAGTGTGTTCAGTGTTGTCGTTTGTGTTCGGTGATGTTCTGAAATTTCGTACCAAATCCTGCAAACTTGATGCATCAAACTTCAAAGTATGGCTTGCAGCTGTCGCCTCTTCGACCATAGCAGCATTTTGCTGTGTGACATGGTCAAGTTGATTGACCCCAATGTTTATCTCGCCCAATCCGACGGCCTGCTCGGTCGTACCAGTCGCCATATTCCGAACTAAATCAGAAATATGCGTCACACGCTGAACAATGCTGGCGAGAGCTGTTCCGGCACCGCCGACAAAACCAACGCCACATTCCACTTGCTTGGTGCTACCACTTATAAGAGTTTTGATCTCTTTCGCAGCTTCTGTTGATCGCTGCGCCAAGGCTCTGACTTCGGACGCTACAACAGCAAACCCCTTACCTGCTTCACCTGCGCGCGCGGCTTCTACGCCGGCATTCAGTGCAAGCAAATTAGTCTGGAAAGCAATGTCGTCAATAACACCGATAATTTGTGAAATCTGGTCTGAGGATTTTTTTATTTCTGCCATTGCTGAAATAGCATCTTCAACGACTTTACCACTAGCCTCAGCTTCGGACTGTGCCTCAAGTACGATATTTTCAATAGATTTTGCACCCTCAGCTGCGGATTTAACGCTCGCTGTCAATTCATCCAACGCAGCAGCCGTTTGTTCTAGCGTTGCAGCCTGATTTTCGGTCCGGTTAGATAAGTCATCTGACGCGTGGCTGATTTCGTTTGCACTTTGCTGAATGCGTGATGAAGCTTCAACAATGTTGGACATCGTTTCGCTTAGTGTCCGTAGGGTTTTGTTGAAGTCCACCCGTAAGTTTTCGTACCCTTCAGGCAAATCGTTCCCTATTTTGGCTGTCAGGTTTCCATTGGCAAGCTCGTTGAGATGCTTTGCCAGAATGACCATAACGCTTTCAACGGATTTTTGTTTCTCAGAAGCTTGTCGTTGGGCTTCCTGAGCAGCCTGAGCGTTCTCCTCCGCACTTTTGCGTTGAAATTGCGCATTTCTATCTGCGGCCATTTTCTTGTTCATTGCGAAAAATAATACTCCCGTTTCGATAATAACAATCGTTGCATGGAAAACTGTTCGAGAGAAATTACCTACGCCAGCATCGGCCGGATAAATCAAACTGGGCAGCAGGAAGCTGAAAGAGAGGTGATGGACGGCAATCAGTGCAGCACCAAATAACAGTGCGCCAGGCTTCCCAAGCGTCGAGATGACCGCAAGTATAGCAAAGAACGCCATGTGGGTGTCAATCTGCCATTGATGCCCCTGAAACGCAGTTGTGAGCAAAATGCAATGTGCAACCAGACTGAAACTAAGTAGATATTCGCTGGTGGGCGAGTTCAAGCGCGAGGCAAATAGTGTTAAGGCTCCGACGATGAGGCCGACCATAGCAATAGGGCCCCAGTTCAAGACATCATTGAAGTAATACGCCGATGCGCCGGGTATGAAGGTTAATACAGCGCTTAACGCGACTTGCGCCCGATATTCGGACGGTGCTGCAACTACGTTTAAGTCGCCAATATTTATAATACTATTCAACTTACACAAAGCTCCATAATTTTTTGGCCATCTACAACGAACCACGCGCCATTGTTGTAGAGGGTTTGGACACTCTTGTTGGTCTCGATCATCGCAAATGCCCCCAGACGCCCCTGTATAGGGCCTACTTCATGAAGATTGGATGAAGCCACTATGCTTCGCGCCGATCTGTCCCATGGTTTCGAAATGACCAGCCCGACACTTCCAATCGATGGCGGTCCTTGCGTGGCGAACATCAAAACTGGTGCGCATGCTGTCACAAGTAAGCCCAGAGAAATTAAGACAGCGTTTTGCATCGATTTTATCCATTTATGACCATTAGCTTCAGTGTTGATTTCATATTGAATTAGTATCTTTAAAATGGACTAAACGAGGAACCGAGAACGTTCGAAAAACCCCCCTCATAACCCAATTATCTGTTGGAGGCTTTTTGGAAGACCTGTGAGAGCCGCCATTCGTGCACAACTCAGCATCGGTGATACTGGGCTCAAAGCCGACTTGCGGCGGTGCAGCACTCGGTTCTGGGCCATCATCGCCCCAGAGGGTTTGCCCCGATGACCGCTGTCAGCCCTAAGCGGACTCATGGACCCCCGTGCGAATTTGCGATAACGGCCCGTCGCCACGCAGGTCGCAAACTCACACAATGCGGACGAACCGGAACTTGGTATCTCGTGCGGCTAAGGGCAGCTTCTGTAGTTGGGCCAGCAAGTCGATTAAGACGACTATGCCATCACGCAGAACTCTACCCGTTAAATATCAGCAAAAAGAAATGGGGCCGCACGATCTCTCGTGCGGCCCCATTTGCCCATTGTGTGTGAAATTCAGGAAGCAGCGTCTCTATTGACACCGCCCTTTGTGGCAATCTCGGTCATGCGACGGTCGCCATCATAGGTCTGGTCGAGGCACTTCTTCAAAACTGCCGCATCACTGTTTAGGCCGAGGCGGTTGGCGAAGGCGGCCAGCGTGCCGTAGCCGGCCAGTGCGTAGTGGACCATGCGCTGGTACTGCGGGATAATGGCGGCGTCGCGCACGTCAGCGTCTGTGATCTCGTCGGACAGACCGTGGGCGCGCGCTTCTTTCACAAGGCCCTCCATGCCTTTGCAGTGCTCTACGTTGGGCTTGATGCCATGGTCGTTGCACAGCTTTTCGATCTCGGCGATGCCGTCGGCGATCCCGTTGCCCCCGTCGATCAGCGCTTGGGACAAATGTTTGTCTTGGGCAGCGCGGCCTAGCTCGGTCACGACGGACAGGGACTGAGTGTTGGCGCTCCAGATGTCCTGCAGCTGATCGAGGTAGATATCTTTAAGCGAATTCATGGCCATGTCGGTATCCTTTGTTCTGGGTTACTCCCCGCCCCAACGGATGGCACTACGGAAGGTTCCTTTGATCGGTCAGGTTTCACCTGTATTCAGCCGAATTGGCCGCCTAGACTGGGCCACAGAAGAATAGAACTCGTCCGCATACCGCGCATCCCTAATCGGCGCCATCTTCATGATCGAACCCGGCTAGGACATTAAGGTAAGGCGCAGGGAAGAACAGTAAGGGCTCTCTAACGTCATTCGCCGCGCCTTGCACGAAGGTCCGCTGCTGGTAACCCAGCCAAACTTTGCAAAGCTCGCTTCCTGCGCATACCTGCCCTTGGTGCAAGCCGCAGTATTGAGATCGTGCTTCTTGGACTATGAATGGCTGCTTTTGCTGCGCTGTGGTTTGGTCCATGCGGATCGCAGCGAATGTCGGCACTCCGCCCTCTTTGACGGTAAAAGCTGTGGTCGCGGTCAGTCGCTAGGACCACCTCTCACCTTACAGGTTTACCCGGCGGGCGAGTGAGCGGTTCTTGGCGTTCTCCCAGTTCTGCCGCGCGACTTCGCTGCCAGGCAGCTCCTGCATCATGTCCACGGCGGTCAGGGTTTCGGTCAGGGTGCCGATCTGGTTGACCTTGACCAGTATGGAGTTCGCGGAGCCCCGCTCGATCCCCATGGCCAGACGGGCCGGGTTCGTCACGAACAAATCGTCGCCGACGAGTTGAACCTTGTCGCCGATCGCGTCGGTCGGTGCCTTCCAGCCGTGCCAGTCGTCTTACGCCATGCCGTCTTCGATGGAGATGATGGGATAATCGGCGGCGAGGGCCGCAAGGTAGGCCACGTTCTCGGCGGAGGTCAGCGTTTTGCTTTCGCCCGCCATCTCGTATTTGCCGTTCTTGTAATATTCCGTCGCGGCACAATCTAGCGCAAGGTAGATATCCTCACCCGATTTGTAGCCTGCTTTTTCGATGGATTTCAAAATAAAATCAAGGGCTACACGAGTGGAGCTGAGGTTTGGTGCGAAGCCGCCTTCGTCGCCGATACCGGTGCTGAGGCCGGCTGCCGACAGCTCTCCCTCGAGGGTGTGGAACACTTCGGAGCCCATGCGCACCGCTTCGCGGATGTTGTCTGCCGCTACCGGCATGATCATGAATTCCTGAATATCAATCGGGTTATCCGCATGTTCGCCGCCGTTGATGATGTTCATCATCGGCACCGGCAACACGCGGGAGGATGTGCCGCCGATGTAGCGATACAGCGGCTGTGCGGTGAATTCTGCCGCCGCTTTGGCCACGGCCAGCGACACGCCAAGGATCGCATTGGCGCCAAGGCGGCCTTTGTTGTCGGTGCCGTCCAGTTCGATCATCGTCATGTCGATGCCGACCTGTTCGGTGGCGTCAAAACTAAGAATGGCCTCTGCGATTTCGCCGTTCACGGCGGCCACGGCCTGCACAACGCCTTTGCCTTTGTAGCGCGCGGTGTCGCCGTCGCGTTTTTCCACTGCTTCATGCACGCCCGTCGACGCGCCCGATGGCACGGCGGCGCGGCTCATGGTGCCGTCTTCGAGTGTCACGTCGACTTCGACCGTGGGGTTGCCACGGCTATCAAGGATTTCGCGGGCGTGGATTTCGATAATGGTGCTCATCTACATTCTCCTCAGATCAGTTTTCCCATGGCAACCGCAGTATCGGCCATCCGGTTTGAAAAGCCCCATTCGTTGTCATACCATGAGAGTACACGCACCATCGTTCCGTCCAAAACCTTTGTCTGGTCTGTCGCAAAGGTAGAGGAATGTGGATCGTGATTGAAATCGATAGAGACAAGCGGCCTGTCGGTGATGCCCAACACTCCGCGCAACGGTCCCTCTGTTGCAGCTTCGCGAATGGCGTTATTTATTTCCTCTATACTAGTCGCGCGAGCGGCTTCGAATGTCAGATCGACAACGGATACATTAGGCGTCGGAACGCGAATTGCCACACCATCGAGCTTCCCATTCAGCCGGGGAAGAACGAGCCCGACGGCCTTTGCCGCACCGGTTGATGTCGGGATCATGCTGAGTGCAGCGGCACGGGCGCGATACAGGTCTTTGTGAATCGTATCGAGTGTCGGCTGGTCCCCAGTGTAGCTGTGGACTGTTGTCATGAAGCCTTTGACGATTCCGACTATTTCATCAAGAACCTTGGCGACGGGGGCTAGGCAGTTTGTCGTGCAAGATGCGTTGGATACCACGATATCGGACGACGTCAGGCTTTGATGGTTTACGCCATAAACTATCGTCTTGTCGGCGTCCTTGCCGGGAGCAGAAATCAAAACGCGTTTAGCGCCATTCCCCAGATGCGCTTCACAGTCGGCCCTCGAGGTGAAAATACCAGTGCATTCAAGCACCACATCCACATCAGACCATGGGAGATCGGCGGGGTTTCTAATTGCGGTTAACTCTATAGGGCCACGGCCGACATCAATCGTCGTTTCGGTTGTTTTGATTTCTGCCGGGAAACGCCCGTGTACGGAATCGTAACGCAGCAGATGCGCATTCGTCTCTACCGGTCCAAGATCATTTATCGCGACGACCGTTATATCAGTGCGTCCTGACTCGATGATTGCGCGCAGGATATTTCGTCCGATCCTACCAAACCCGTTGATGGCTACTTTGGTCATGCTGGTTCTCCTATAGAGTCTTGAAAGACATGCGGCGGTAGATCATGCGCGCGCGACACGCAAAATATTGGTTGAGCCGGCTTCTTCGATTGGGACGCCCGCTGTGACCACAAGTTCGTCACCCGCCTTGGCTAACCCCAAGGCGCAGCTTTGCTCTGGCGCGTGCAAAGTAGCATCGCGGAAGCGGTCAGCCTGTGCGACGACAACACTTCGTAATCCCCAAACGAGCCAAAATTGCCTTGCTGTTGCGACGTTCTGCGTCATCGCGAGGATGGGTGTTGTCGGCTTTTCGGGGTCGACGAGCAGCGCCGTTGCTCCTGACTGAGTAAAGCGACAAATAGGCGCAATCTTCGCACGATCGGCAATTTCGCGGGCAGCTGCGGCAATCGCGTGCGATGTATCTATTTCGATTTCGTCAACTGGGCGGTTTGACTTAAGGACGGCATAGCGCGGATCGTGCTCAGTTTCCTTGGCAACGGCCGCCATCACTTTAACCGCCTCGACCGGGTATTGCCCCGCAGCCGTTTCAGCCGAAAGCATCACGGCATCCGCACCATCATATATCGCAGTCGCCACATCTGATACCTCCGCGCGCGTCGGCACCGGAGCCTCGATCATGCTCTCCAGCATATGGGTTGCGACAATCACGGGTTTGCCTGAAAGTCTTACCTTGGCAACAAGCGATTTTTGAACGCGCGGAACTTCTTGCACCGGAAGTTCGACACCAAGATCGCCTCGTGCGACCATGATACCGTCAGACGCGGAGATGATCTCATCGAAGTTTTCGACCGCTGCAGGCTTTTCGATTTTTGACAGAACCTGCGCACGGTCTTTCACGAGCGCCTCTGCTTCCACCACGTCAGCAGTTGGTTGGACGAACGACAAGGCCAGCCAATCCACGCCCAAGGCGCAGACGAATTCCGGATCGCTGCGGTCTTTTTCGCTTTGCGCACTCACCGGCAGTATAACATCCGGCAGGTTAACACCCTTCCGGTTTGAATTTTTGCCCCCGACAATTATAGCGCAATCGGCATGCGTCTCGCTGGCTTCAATTAAGGACATTCGGATCTTGCCGTCGTCGACCAGAATTGTTGACCCTGCTTTGAGGTCCGAAAGCACGTCAGCATGCGGTCGGCAAACCCGCGTTTGGTCGCCAGCGTCTTGCGATAGGTCGAACCGGAAAGAAGCACCGGGACTGAGGCGCGCCGACGTTTCGGCAAATACGCCACAGCGGATTTTCGGGCCCTGTAGATCAGCCAGAATTCCGATTGGCCTGCCCAAGGCGACTTCTGTCTGGCGAATTGCCTTATGCATGCCCGCCACGTCATCATGCGTGTCACGACTCATGTTGAGGCAGGAAACATTCACGCCTGCCTCCGCCAGCGCACGGATTTGTTCTGCTTTCGCCGTTGCAGGTCCAAGCGTCGCGACGATCCTGATGGATCGGTGATAGGGTTTCAAAACTTCTCCACGGGTCAGTGGGCCTCTTTGAGGATCTGGACAAAATCTTCTATTGAGAGGGGCACGGCGTTCTTTTTGCTAGATGAGGCCTGCACCGCGTCTTCTGCAAGGTCGTCAAATCCGGCGGGATCCACACCCCAATCCGCAAGGCGCGGCAAGGCGCTGTCATCGATCCAGCCAGCGAGCCCTGCCAAACGATCCATTCCGTCTTTTGGTGAAAAAACACGACTGACGACATCAATGCATTCCAGATGGCGCTGGTGTGCAATCGAACCGGGCGACGCCATCATCAGGTTTCGGCGCAAGACCGGCACCAAAAACCGGCCACAAAGCGCGCCGTGAGGGGCGTTATACCGCCCCCCGACAACAGCCGCCAAGCCGTGCGCCGCGCCGAGACCTGCATTCGCCAGAGCCATACCGCTGGTCAGACTGACCCACGCGAGATCATTCCATGCGGCAGCATCGTTGCCTTCCACTACACCCCGGAGGGCCTTCAAACCGATCTCAATGGAAGGACCGCTCAATCTGTCTGAAAACGGTGTTGCAGCAACGGACGTATAGGCTTCTATGACCTGGGTAATCGCGTCCAAACCTGATTGCAAAACTACAGCGGCCGGACCGGTTTTCATCAATGACGGGTCAACGATCGCCACCGTCGGATTGAGGGCGCGGCCACGAAGGCTGATCTTGGCCATTTTTGACTGCACAAAGACGACTGCGTTTGCGGTGACTTCAGCACCGGTGCCCGCTGTGGTCGGCAATGCAATGCAAGGAATTGAGGAGGGCTGTGCCAGCAACGCCACATCAAACTGGTCGAAGTCTTCCTGCATAGAAAGGTCATACGATAAAAGAAAGGCGAGCACCTTACCCGTATCTATTACCGACCCTCCACCGCATGCGACGACAACATCAGGACGGGATCCGGCGAGGCTATCCAGCGCAGCATTTATCGAAACAACTGAGGGTTCGCCCGTGCAGTTGATCTGTGTCACCGCAAATCCTGAACGCCGGAGCCCTTCCAGCAGCGGTGCGGAGGCAATACCACTGGCTCCAGTTACGAGCGCGACCGTTTTGGCGTGCCGCGGCAACGCCATTGCCAGATCAGCCGCCGCACCGTTTCCAAATATAACCCGGGTCGGGCACGAGATAGTAAACCTTGCCGTAGATGCCATCCTAATACTCCAATGTGCAGGAGACCGCGCGCCGCCAGTCCGCGTATTTCCGCGCGCGGTCTTCTATGGCCATCGAGGGTTCGAACTGCCGTTCGAGAACCCATTGCTTAGCGAATTCTTCTTGTCCCGGCATGGCTCCCCTTTTCATACCGGCAAGCCAGGCGACCCCCAGTGCTGTTGTCTCCAGCACTTTGGGCCGGTCGACTGGAGCGCCTGTGATGTCCGCGAGAAACTGCATGGCCCAGTTCGAGGCGCTCATCCCGCCATCCACGCGCAAGACTTCGGACGCATCTTCGGATGTCCAGTCGGCGCGCATCGCGTCCAGCAAATCCCGTGTCTGGTAGCCGACGCTTTCAAGCGCGGCTCTGGCGAGTTCGTTTGGTCCTGAATTGCGCGTCAGGCCAAATACCGCCCCACGACATTCGGGGTTCCAGTAGGGCGCACCAAGTCCGGTAAAGGCAGGCACCAGAACGACGGACTGCGTTGCGTCTGCTTGTTCCGCCAGAGGCTGCGTCTCGGTGGCCTCCCGAATGATTTTCAGCCCGTCGCGAAGCCATTGCACTACTGCGCCGGCAATGAAAATGGAGCCTTCCAGAGCATAGGTTGGCTTGCCGCCAAGTTGGTAAGCGATCGTCGTCAAAAGGCGGTTGTTGGAACGGACCGGCGTATCACCGGTGTTGAGCAATGCAAAACAGCCGGTCCCGTATGTAGATTTCATCATGCCGGGACGGAAACATGCCTGTCCTATCGTAGCGGCCTGTTGATCACCGGCAACTCCACAAATCGGGATGGCACAACCGAACAGATCTTCGCGGCACAGACCAAAATCATCCGCGCTGTTTTTTACCTCGGGCAGCATTTCGAACGGAATATCAAAAAGCTCGCAAATGGTTTTGCTCCAAGAGCCTTTTCGAATATCGTAGAGCATCGTGCGCGCCGCGTTGGTCGCATCTGTCGCGTGTACACGGCCGCCCGTCAGTTTCCAGATAAGGTAGGTATCGACGGTGCCGAACAACAGCTCACCACGGCGCGCCATATCGCGGGCGCCCTCTACATTATCCAAAATCCACTTCAGTTTTGTGGATGAGAAATAGGGATCAATAAGAAGACCGGTCCGGTCTGCGAACATCTCTGCGTAACCTTTATCGCGCAGAGACTTGCAGTATTCCGAGGTGCGCCGATCTTGCCATACAATCGCATTATAGACAGGTTTGCCGGTGTCTCTATGCCAGACCAGCGTGGTTTCACGCTGGTTGGTAATACCGATGGAAATAACGTCGGATCCACGAATGCCTGCGCGCTCAACAACTTCGCGGCATGTTCCGGCGGTGGTTGCCCAAAGGTCTGCGGGATCATGTTCGACCCAGCCGGATTTCGGAAATATCTGTGGGAATTCTTCATGGGCAGATGCCACAGGCATCAAGGCTTCGTTGAAAAGGATTGCACGTGTGGAAGTGGTGCCTTGATCGATTGCCAAAACGTATTTCATGCCATCACCTCATCGAAATTTTGACCGCAAAAAGGGTGGCGGCGAAGCCGCGCTCAAGTTGCCCCGTTACGGAGTGATCTTTGGGAGAGAGTTTAAGGAAGGGTGCGGGGCGCGTGAGCGCCCCGCACCTAGGATGCACGGGTGTTACTGCTGCCAGGACTGGATCAAATCCTCGTAAGGGATCGTTTCCGGTGCTTCATCCGTGGACGCCATTGCTGCCTTTGGTGCGCCGGGCTGGCTCAGCCAGTACTCAGCGTCCCGCTCTTCGTTCATGACGGGGCCCAGATCACCTTGGACACCGGCTCGCTCGAGACGCTCCAGAACAGATTCCTGCTCTGCACAAAGCGAGTCGAGAGCTTCTTGTGCGGTTTTCGCACCGGAAGACGCATCACCGATGTTCTGCCACCACAGTTGTGCCAGACGGGGGTAGTCGGGAATGTTCGTCCCGGTTGGTGACCATTGCGTGCGGGCCGGCGAACGATAGAACTCGACAAGACCGCCCAATGCAGGCGCACGTTCCGTAAAGCTTTCGTGGTTGATGGTGGAATCGCGGATGAAGGTCAGACCCGCGTGGGACTTTTCAACGTCCACGGTCATCGACGTTACGAACTGGGCGTAAAGCCAGGCCGCCTGCGCACGATCCACAGGCGTGGATTCCATCAGCGTCCAAGAACCGGCGTCCTGATAGCCGACTTTCATGCCGTCTTCCCAATACGCGCCATGCGGGCTGGGGGCCATGCGCCAACGTGGAGTGCCGTCATCATAGAGAACCGCAGAGGCACCTTCACCCACCATGTCTGCTGTGAACGCTGTATACCAGAACATCTGCTGGGCAATCTGACCCTGCGCAGGTACCGGACCGGATTCACCAAACGTCATGCCCGCGGCAGCTGGCGGCGCATAGTTGGTCAACCAGTCTACATAGGACTCGATCGCATAGACAGCTGCGGGCGAGTTCGTTGCACCCCCGCGGGCCATGCACGAACCAACAGGCTGTGAGTTTTCGTTGACGCGAATACCCCATTCATCGACAGGTAGGCCGTTCGGTTCGCCCTTGTCACCCATACCGGCCATGGACATCCACGCATCGGTGAAACGCCAGCCCAGCGACGGATCTTTCTTGCCATAGTCCATGTGGCCGAACACTTCGCCGCTGACGTCCATGTGGCTCAGATCGCGGTTGGTGAAGAAGGCGGCGATGTCCTCATAGGCGGTCCAGTTGACAGGAACGCCTAGAGGATAGCCGTATTCTGCTTCGAAATCGGCCATGTTCTTTGCGTCAGTAAACCAATCATGGCGGAACCAATAGAGGTTCGCGAACTGCTGGGTGGGCAACTGATACAGCTTACCATCCGGGCCGGTCGTGAACTCCAAACCGATGAAGTCTTCAAGGTTCAGTGTCGGACTGGTCACCGATGCGCCTTCGCCAGCCATCCAGTCTGTCAGATTGCGGGCCTGCTGGTAGCGCCAGTGTGTGCCGATCAGGTCGGAGTCGTTGATATAGGCGTCATAGATGTTTTCGCCGGTCTGCATCTGTGTCTGCAGCTTCTCAACAACGTCGCCTTCACCGATCAGATCATGCGTGATCTGGATGCCGGTAATGGCTGTAAATGCTGGCGCAAGAACGGTGGATTCGTAAGAGTGGGTCGCAATGGTCTCGGACACCACTCTGAGATCCATCCCTTGAAACGGCTCGGCCGCATCGATGAACCACTGCATTTCCGCTTCCTGTTCGGCACGGGTCAGCGCGGAACGTTCGATAGTTTCGTCAAGGAACGCGGTTGCGGCCTCCATATCGGCGAAGACGGGCGTGCCCATCGTCGTCAACAGCACTGCGATCGCGGTGCTTGATCTCAAAGAAAGTGTCATGATTTCCTCCCTTAGTGGAAATATTGCTTCGATGTTGGCAGCGTCGTGATCGTGTTCTGGAAGGGCTGCCACCCTCCCTTGCCTAGACCCAGCGGAAAACCGCTGCGGCATAAACAAGACACGCGATCAATGCAAACGGTTGGTTCGCACCGATCACCCCGAGCCACGCCAGATTGATAAAGGCGGAACCCAAGAGTGTGATAAAAAGACGGTCCCCTCGGGTCGTCTCTATTCCCAGAACACCCTTTCGGGAGGTTTCAGGAAATTTGATGGCCAAGACGGTGAACACCATCAGCGTCGTGGCAATAAATATGAAGAACAGGGCGGTAGGCCAGGTCCATGCCATCCATTCCATGTTTGAGTCCTTTCGTATTTCTTACACGCGGCCCAGGGCAAAACCCTTGGCGATGTAGTTGCGGACAAAGTAGATAACCAAGGCACCGGGCAGCACTGTCAGGATACCGGCGGCGGCAAGCACCCCCCAATCCACACCGGAGGCGCCCTGCGTGCGGGTCATAATCGCAGCAATCGGTTTTGCATCGACACTGGTCAACGTCCGGCTCAGCAACAGCTCAACCCATGAGAACATGAAGCAGAAGAATGCTGCGACCCCGATGCCAGAGGAAATCAAAGGCATGAAGATTTTCACAAAGAACCGACCAAAGGAATAGCCATCGATATAAGCGGTTTCGTCGATTTCCTTCGGCACGCCGCGCATGAACCCTTCGAGGATCCAGACTGCGAGCGGGACGTTGAACAGGCAGTGCGCCAGTGCCACAGCAATGTGGGTGTCGAACAAACCAACAGATGAGTAGAGCTGGAAGAACGGCAGGGCGAATACGGCAGGTGGCGCCATACGGTTTGTCAGCAGCCAGAAGAACAGATGGTTGTCGCCCAGGAACCGATAGCGGCTGAACGCATAGGCAGCCGGCAGTGCCACAGATAGGCTGATCACCGTGTTCAACACCACGTAAATCATCGAGTTGACATAGCCCATATACCATGTGGGATCGGTCAAAATTGTTGCGTAGTTTGCGAATGTCAGATCGCGGGGAAACAAGGTGAACTCGCTCAAGATCTCTGTGTTGGTCTTGAGACTCATGTTCAGGAGCCAGTAGATAGGCAACAGAAGGAAGACCAAATACAGCGTCATCACGATGACTGAACCTTTGATAGGCCAGCGGCGTTTGCGCGTAGGTATGCCGATCACGGCCTTCTGGGGGGATGCCATTGCGTCGGTCATCACTTGCCCTCCTTTTTGTCCATGTTGACCATCACGGTGTAAAACACCCAAGAGATCAGCAGGATTACGAGATAATACATCAGCGAGAACGCGGCAGCCGGACCCAGATCGAATTGACCCAATGCCATTTTGACAAGGTCGATGGACAGCAGCGTGGTCGAGTTACCGGGACCACCGCCGGTGACGACGAAAGGTTCCGTATAGATCATGAAGCTGTCCATGAACCGTAACAGAATCGCGATCATCAGCACGCCCATCATCTTAGGAAGTTCGATGTAACGGAACACGGCCCAGCGGGACGCCTGATCAATTTTCGCCGCCTGATAATAGGCATCGGGGATCGATTTGAGTCCTGCAAACGCCAGCAATGCGACAAGCGAAGTCCAGTGCCAGACGTCCATAACAATGATTGTCACCCACGCGGCAAAGACATTTTGGGTATAGTTGTATTCGATACCAATCGCATCGAGCGTGTAGCCAAGCAGGCCGATATCCACGCGCCCGAAAATCTGCCAGATCGTGCCGACGACGTTCCATGGGATCAGCAAGGGGAGCGACATCATCACCAGACAAAAGCTTGACCAGAATCCGCTTTTGGGCATGTTGAGCGCGACAAAAACGCCAAGTGGGATCTGGATCATGAGGATAATCGCCGAGAACATCAGCTGCCGCCCCAAGGCATCCCACATCCGCTCGCTATGGAGCATCGTCTCGAACCATTCGAGGCCGGTCCAGAAGAACTGGTTGTTCCCGAACGTGTCCTGAACTGAATAATTGACGACTGTCATAATTGGAATGACCGCCGAAAAGGCGACGAGCACCAGAACCGGCAGCACCAGCAACCATGCCTTTTGATTGACCGTCTTGTTCATTGTGCAGCCTCCCCTTCTTTAAGCCAGTCATTGACGTAGACGTTGACCCGATCAGGATCGAACGTGACACGGTTCATATCCGCAGAAATCGGCTGGTCTTCGCCAGCAACGATATTGATATCCTCGCCGAAAAGTTCGGCGCGGATGATCTTGTGACGGCCGACATCTTCAACGCGGCGCACTTTCACCGGCAACCCTTCGCCCTCGGTCAGGGTCACGAACTCCGGCCGGATACCAATTTCGACCTTTCCGTCGAGAACACCGAACGACTCACCAAGCCCGACTGTCAAACCCCGTACAGTAGCAGTGTTGCCGCTGACCTCTGCGGGAATAACATTCATCCCCGGTGAGCCGATGAAATAGCCCACAAACGTATGTTCAGGCTTGTTGAACAGCTGTTCGGGGGTACCGATCTGGACCACGCGACCGTCATACATCACGACAACCTTATCAGCGAATGTCAGCGCTTCTGTCTGATCGTGGGTCACATAGATCATGGTGTGGCCGAATTCGTGGTGCAGCGATTTCAACTGCGTGCGCAATTCCCACTTCATATGGGGGTCAATCACGGTCAGGGGCTCATCGAACAGCAGGGCATTCACGTCCTCCCGGACCATGCCGCGCCCCAGACTGATCTTTTGCTTGGCGTCTGCCGTCAGCCCGCGGGCACGCTTGTCCAGCTCGGCCTCCATACCGATCATCGCACCGATCTGTTGGACGCGGTCAGCGATGTATTGTGCGCTGGCGCCACGGTTCTTGAGCGGGAACGCAAGATTAGCGCGCACTGTCATCGTGTCGTAGACCACTGGAAACTGAAAAACCTGCGCGATATTGCGGTCTGCGGTGCTGGCTTGCGTCACATCGACGTCGTCAAACAAGATCCGCCCCTGACTAGGGTGTAACAGGCCTGAAATGATATTCAGCAATGTAGATTTGCCACAGCCCGACGAGCCCAGCAACGCATATGCCTCACCATCAGCCCAGACGTGATTCAGCTCCTTCAGCGCGAAATCGTCTTCTTTTGTGGCGTTTGGATAGTAGGAGTGCGCCAGATTATCGAGAGTGATTTTTGCCATGATGGTGCTCCCTATGCCGCCAGTGCGTATGACGCAGGCGCGACAAGGTCGCCAGCTTCGCTGAAAATGTAGACATGGCGCGGGTCCAGATAGACCTGCAACGCAGAGCCGAGTTCCAGATCATGCACGCCGTGGATCAGGCCCACCCATTTATCGCCATGGTGATCGAGGTGAACAAATGTCTCGGACCCTGTCAGCTCGGTAACAATCAGTTGTGTGTCAAAGGGCACAGCGTCATCGCTGTGCGAGATGATCTCTAGATGGTTGGGCCGGAACCCGGCGAGGTAGCGACCATCCGCCAAACTGGCCAGCGGGCCGGTAGCGGCAGCGCGCTGTCCGTCACCGAACAGGATGTTCCCATCCGCCTTGCTCACCTTCAGAAAGTTCATAGGCGGGTCGCTGAACACGCGGGCAGTAGTTGCGTCGATTGGCTGCCGGTAAACCTTCGGGGTCAGATCGAACTGGGTCACGCGGCCTTCCCACATCGCCGCGGTGTTTCCGCCGAGCAACAACGCCTCTTCCGGCTCGGTGGTAGCGTAAACAAATATTGAACCCGCCTCTTCAAATATCTTGGGGATTTCCACGCGCAACTCCTCGCGCAACTTATAATCCAGGTTCGCCAGAGGCTCGTCCAGCAACACAAGCCCCGCCTCCTTGACCAAGGCCCGCGCAAGGGCACAGCGCTGTTGCTGCCCGCCCGAAAGCTCAAGCGGTTTGCGTTGCAACATCGCCGTAAGCTGCATCAGGTCTGCCGCCTTCTGAACCGCAGCATCAATTTCGGCCGCGGTCTTGCCCATCAACCGCAGCGGCGACGCAATGTTGTTGTAGACTGTCATCGACGGGTAGTTGATGAACTGTTGATAAACCATCGCGACCTTGCGGTCTTGAACGCGCATGCCGGTGACATCGCGCCCCTCCCAGAACACCTTGCCCTCATTGGGCACATCAAGGCCCGCCATCAACCGCATCAGGGATGTCTTTCCTGACGATGTCGGCCCAAGAAGAACATTCATCGTGCCTTTTTCAAGCCGCAGATCCGTCGGGCTAATATGCACCTGTCCGTCTACGATCTTTGATACGCCTTTGAGCTCGAGTGTCATGTTTTCCCTTCACTCCGCTGCGGCAGACAATGCCTTTTGCAGACGGCTTTTGATCCATTTATCCAAGGTCGCGACTTGGCTTTGTGACAGCCGCAGGCCCAGTTTTGAACGGCGCCAGACAATGTCATCAGCCGCACGTGCATATTCGTTTTCTATAAGCCATTCGACTTCACGCTCTGTCAGGTCTGCACCAAAATCAACGCCCAGATCGTACGCCGAAGTCGCGTCGCCAAGAACGTCCCGCGCCTCCGTTCCGTAGGCCCGTACAAGACGTTGCGCCCAACGCGTGGTCAGGAAAGGAAAGTCGCGACTTAGCGCCGCAATCAGGTCGCCCACGCCGTCTACAGGGAAATCCCCGCCCGGCATTGCAACACCGGCTGTCCATTTTGGTGGGAGCTTTCCGAATACTTGCGCGATTTCGTCCAGCGCGCTTTCTGCAAGGCGGCGATAAGTGGTGATCTTGCCACCGAAAATATTAAGCGCCGGCGCACCGCGGCTTCTGTCCAGCTTCAGAACGTAATCGCGGGTCGCCGCGGAGGCACTGCTGGCGCCATCGTCATAGAGCGGTCGCACACCAGAATAGTTCCATACGACGTCATCGTCGCTGATCGGCTTGGCAATGTATTGATTGATAAACTGGATCATATAGGCCTGTTCTTCGGCCGTACATTCCGGCTTGACAGATGCGTCAGGGTGATCAGCATCTGTTGTTCCGATCAGGGTATAATCGGTCTCGTAAGGGATCGCAAAAGCGATGCGCCCGTCGCCTCCTTGGAAGAAATAGCACTTGTCATGATCAAAAAGTCGTTTCGTGACGATGTGGCTGCCACGCACAAGACGCACGCCGCCTTGTTGGTTACTTTTGAGCGTTCCGCGCAGAACATCACCCACCCACGGCCCAGCGGCATTGACCACCATACGCGCTGTGACGGTCGATGTTTCATCTCTCAAGGTGTCGTGCAGATCAATCTGCCAGATGCCGTCCTCGACCCGCGCACCGGTCACTTTGTGGCGCACCCGAATAGTTGCGCCGCGCGCTTGCGCGTCGCGGACATTCAGAACAACCAGTCTGGAGTCTTCGACCCAACAGTCGGAATATTCAAAGGCTCTCTCGAACTTGTCGGCCAACGGCGCTCCTTCCGGTCCGTTCCGCAAGTCAATGCTTTTGGTGCCGGGGAGTATGTCTCTGCCGCCGAGATTGTCATAAAGGAACAGGCCAAGACGGATAAGCCACGCAGGACGCCTTCCTTTCATCCAGGGCATAGCGATATTCAGTATCTTCGATGTAGGCGTTGTCAGATCGAAGCGCATGCTGGAATGGTAGGGCAACACAAACCGCATCGGCCAAGCAATGTGTGGCATTGCCTTCAAAAGTACTTCCCGCTCTATCAGCGATTCACGCACAAGCCTGAACTCGAAATACTCGAGATAGCGAAGGCCGCCGTGGAACAGCTTGGTTGACGAAGCGGACGTGGCTGATCCGATATCGTTCATCTCTGCGAGGCAGACAGATAGCCCGCGACCGCTTGCGTCACGCGCAATGCCGCAGCCGTTTATGCCGCCGCCAATGATGAGCAGATCGAAATCCGGTTCCATGCAGTCCTCCCTTGCAGGTCCTCCACCCGCACATCAAAAGACTACAAGAAACGAATACCAAAGGAAGTCCGAAATGTTTCTTTGCGTTCGTTTTAATGTAAGTATATGATAGAATGAGAAAATTTTCTGGCAAAATTCAGCACTTCAGCTTCAGATTAAAGCGACTCAGCAGTGCAGCAAGTCAAACCGAATGCAAAAAGTGATTGAACGATCAGCGTCCCACCCTAATGTGCGTATAATCGAAATTGCAGGATCCCGATGACCCAAACGCTGCGCAGACCCGAAATCATCAACATCGCCCGTCGTGACGGGATGGTCACAGTTGAAGGGCTGGTAGAGTTTTTTGGTGTTACACCGCAAACTATCCGCAGAGATCTCGCTGAGCTCGCTGACACCGGCCAGCTCGACCGCGTACATGGTGGCGCAATACTGCCCTCGACGACCGTCAACATCGGTTACAGCGAACGCCGACATCTGAACCAGGCCTCAAAGGTGGATATTGCACGCGCGTGTGCAGCCCAAATTCCGAATGACTGTTCAGTGTTTCTTAATATCGGCACCACGACTGAAGCGGTCGCAACAGAATTGCTCCGGCATGAGGGGCTACTGGTGGTCACCAACAATATCAATATTGCGGTAATCCTGTCTGCAAACGCCAAAGCGGAAGTCATCGTCACAGGCGGCAATCTTCGCCGCATGGACGGTGGACTTATCGGTGACCTGGCCAAAGAGACCATCAACCGCTTTCGGTTCGATTTTGCGGTGATCGGCTGTTCTGCCCTGCACGAAAGTGGCGATATTCTGGATTTTGACTTTCAAGAAGTCGGCGTTAGTCAAACCATTATGAAGCGAAGCGACAAAGTGTTCCTTGTTGCCGACAGATCAAAGTTTGATCGAAAGGCACCGGCCAAAATCGCATCATTGACAGATGTCGACACATTTTTTTCAGATCTGGCACCGCCTGCACTCTGTACTGAGCTCTGCGACAAGTCAGGCACAGATATCCACTTGGTATCAGGCTAGTTTTATTTTTGATTAGTATCCGAATGGAATGATCGTGAAGTTTGCCGTCGCTTGTGAAAAGTCAAAATCCTACAATTAGACTGAACATTGTAGCTCAGGTAGGTTACGGCGGTTGCGCTCTCCCGCAACCAATTCAAACAACGACTTAGCGGCATATCGCCCTAAGTCGTTTTTTGTTGTGTCCGACTAGTGTCCGTTTGGTTCCGCGAAATGGAGCAGGGTTAGTTCGGTTAAGCAAAGCCCCCCCTTTTTATAAACAACAGCTAACATCGTACTTTGGCCATGCTGCACCCGTTTAATTTCTTATTTAAGACTATGACATGGTGCATTTTGGTTCGCCGCCAATGCGAGATCGGCGCATGCAGACCCCGCCTGCTTGGCGCACCGGGCGGGGAGCAGCCGATCGACCTTTGCCGTGCTATAGGGGCTCAGTGCCCCCGAGGTTTCGCGTTGTCCGCTCTAGGTCCAGCATCCCACCGCTCTATCAACGTCGCCATAGGAACGGAGTGCAAGTGGTGCTGAGACCCGGTAATCAACAATAGACGATTGATGGTATTGTCCTGAAAGCCTCCGAAGCGAAACGCGGTCGTGAGGCGCGCCGCGACAGTGGGGACTTTGGTGCGTGCGATCGAGGATTTCATCGAGTCCCGTTGTCGCCGAAAGCGCGCGGCGAGCTGTGCCTCAAAATTCGGTTTCAGATTGTCCGCGTTACGAGCAGCCGTGTAGGCGAAGGCAGCACGGAAAATCGATTCCATACCGTGAAACGACGTGTCGTCGAGGACGTAGGATATAGCTTGGTGGACTACCGGAAATTCAACGGGAGTTGACGAGATTTCGCGCTGCAACTGGATCAGGGCGGGGGTGGTTTCAATGTGCCGCCTGCCGAGCGCCGCCTCGAGTTCTCTCCAGCGGAACGGACTATCGGTCAGTATCTGCGCGCCGGTGACCTGGGCTAGGTACATCGCCATCTCGAAGTTTGGTGCCATCTTCATGATTTCGAACTGGCCGCCACTTGTGAGTGAGTCGTCCTGAAGTATGGCCAACAAGTCTTCGACCTTCATCTGCTCGATGAGAGCGGCGACGTTATCCATCCCGATTGGCTCGCCATCACCAGCCATCTCCAACATGCGCTCAGCAAGGACATCATTCGGCATGTTCAGCATCATGCGGCGCATGTCTTCTTGCATCACTGCCTCGAGCCTCGGGTCGTCGGAGGGGCCGAACTTGATGGTTCGGGACCGGTTCCGAGCCATGGCCATCATCTGGTCACGGAGATGAAAATCGAAATCGCATGGATCCGGTATCAGGGTGATCAGCCCAGCCTCAACGAGTGGCATGAGTTGGAAGAAGGTCATAAGGGTCTTGAGAGCTTCGCCTCGGTACTGGTGAGGTTGCTCAGTGGGTCGCTTGTCCATCTGCCGGGCCCGAGATATTACGAACGGGTTCTGAATAATCACCTCACCGAAATATAGCGGCGCCCCGAGCGCGAACTCCATGATCAGCTTGGGATGCAGCGATCCTGTATAGACCGAGCGCATCTTGCCGTCCGGCTTGGGCAAGAGGGCCAGCAGGTCGGTCTCCAGCGGCCACAGGGCCTCGTATAGGCGATACATCCGCGCGATCTTGTCGTCGGTCATCTCGCGGCGGATCGTGTCCCAATCCTTGGTCCCCAATTCGAAGAGCTGGGTCAAGGCGTCCATAAACATCATGTTGCGCTCGCGGATACTCTTCTCCGCCCACGACATGCGCAAGTGTGCCGGCTTGTTCCGACAGCAATTCCCGAACGACTCGCCGGATCCACACGGACAGTAGTCGCGTGGCAGGGGCAGGGTCTTCGGCTCCTCCTTCAGCAGCCATTCCCGCGGCTTCTCGGTTCGCCCGAACTCGTCCTGATAGTGGACATCTCCGTTCTCGAAGCGGGCATACATCTCTCCGCCGAAACGGTAGAGCTCGTCTGGAGGCGGCAAGAATGTCGCACGCAGGTCGGCCCAGGACTTGGACACCACCTTTTCCGGAAAAATATCCTCCCGGCGGGACCCGGCGACATAACGGTCCGCACGAGCCTTGATCACGAAGTTCACCTCGGAGACCTGATCGTCGGTGAGGTGCCGCTTCCTGATGAACTCGGCCGTCGACACCATCGTGGACTGGTAGTTCCGCGCGAACGTCCGCTTCGTATCGGGGCGCGTCCCGGGATTCTTCGCGTATTCGAGGTTGGTCAGGATCAGGAGGTGATCCGGCCCCAACGGGAAAAGCGTGTGCGAGCTCTTCAGAGCGGTTGACGGATCGTTGGGATACCGGTTGCGAGCGTCGGACGGAGGTATAGCATGGTTGTAGACCGTGATAGGATGGTCGCTCAGGATGAACTTGACGCCGGCTCGCTCCGCCGAGACGATCTCCCGAACTCCAGTTGTCCAATTGGTAACGTTGAGCATGCGGATACCTTGCATCTCGAACATCAACTGGTTCTGGGCAACATCCGGCAACATTTCCCCAAGCCGACTGATCTCAGGATACTGCTGGCGTAGCCATGCGAGACCCTTAGGCGTCCGCAACTTTTGGATGTCCAGGAATTCGAAGAGGTCCTTGAAGTGTTGATGCCAGGCACCCTGGTCATCTCCGCAGAATGCCCGGACCGCGTCGGCGCCTCGCCTGTCGATATCACCGAAAAACATTCTCTCAATCTCATCGTTGACCTCGAACCCAAAAAATGTCGAGTAGAGGTCCTGCGCGACAAACGCGCGTGACGTGGGTGAATTGAAAAGGCAGCGACCGCTGGCCAGCGTTCCGTCCCTGCGCTTATAGGTAGGTGGCTTCAGGTCGAGGAGGAAATGCGTCGTTTTCGCCGGGGAGAAGAACTTCTCCTGATGCCATTGCGGGACATAGTGGTTCTTTCTGGTTATCGACATAAGTGCTCGCTGTGAATAGCCCCGAGTTCCTAGACGCCGCCTCGTTCGTACCCGCCGTTGTCAAATTCACCAAATCGAAAGGCCACTTGCAGCAATTGAGACTACCGCTTCGCATATCCAGCCAATGTCAGCAATCCGCCCCGTATGTCGAGGAACACGAACGACCCTAACCGACCTTTCGCTTCGTTGCCGAGCGCTGCGGTGCAGCTTCACCATGGCAGCCATTCGTGCATCGCGCAGCATTTCCAGCGAGTGACGGTCGGCTGAGCGGACTAGCGGATATTCATTAACACCGTCTAAAAGTCCGCTTTATTTCAAAATTAAACTATGAAGTTATTTAGAGTTCGTAGATTTTTGACGCTCTACTTCTTGGTTAAGCATTTCCACCTTAGTTCTCAGGTCTTTGACAGTATCATTGAGTGAGAGAAACACATTGCTAGTTTGGATCAAACCATCTATTGAGTGAAAGGCTAGGATCTCATGCTCAGCATCTATAATCGCTTGTTTCGCCAACTTTTCGTGAACTTCATCTCTAAGTTTTGAGAACCGTAGATCGTAGTCTTGTAAGTAACTTATTAGCGCCAGATCCTCTTTTCCGACTGTTTTCAAGACACTCAGAGCAAACTCGATGGACCGCAATAACTCGTCGCCAGACCCCTTTGATCGAGCTAGGGCTAAAGCGGACTCGATGCGATCTGCCGTTAATGCAGTAGCCCTAATAGCCGCCGCAGCTAGTATTGAACGTGCCACTATATCGCCAGGAAATCAGTTAAGCGCCTGCGCCCATAGTTTTGATCGCTCGACCAATAGCGTGTTAGTCGAAAGGCTAATTTCTTCTGCAAATTTGGCTAAGGCCAACCCGCGTTCATCTGCCTCTTTATCTCTTGCTTCCTGCAACCGATATTCGTTCACTATTTGATCTGCCTTACGCGCATCGCGCAACTGGAGATAAATAATTACGAGCCCCAATAGACTTGCTATGGTAGCAATGCCGCCAACGAAAGATCCAATTTGTGCCGCCTGCTCCCAGTCCCAGTCTGACATATCCAAGGATCCTATAAAAACGTCTCTAGTGCTCACTAGGTTAGAAAGATGCTCCCTGAAAGCAAGATGGTTCGGTTGATCCTCTAAAGAAATCTGACTAGCTAGCTACTACCCTGCCAATTGAACAAGTTTGTGGGACCAGGACTTTCGCTGGCTGACGGAAAGTATTGAACAATGCCGGAGAAGGCTGACTTGAAGGTACAATCAGTTACGAAGCCTTTTGGTCACAATGCAGCAATCGACGCATTGGGCTCATAACCACCGGTGATTTTTTGGAGCGTCGTTTATTTATGATCCACGCACCAGTGACTCACAGGACCAGTTTAAGCACGCATCAGGGACGTTCAACTTAAGAGATGAGCAACGACGAACATACCATATGTTGAGCAAAGCCCAAAAAACACATTGAAAACTCTAAAAAGGATTTTTGATAGAAACGAGCGGGCCGCGTTGTGACGCACTAGTGGGTCTTCATTCCTACCACCTATTTCATTTACTCTATGGCAAAATGAATTGAAATCAGCTGCTGCAATTTTGCGTTCGAATGCGAAGCTCTCCATTTGCGGGTTTGAGAACCGTCTCAGCAATATAATTGGATCGACCGGGTACGGAATATTATTCCCAACACATATTTTTTCAAGTTGAGAGGAGTCTTCTGCGAGTAGAAGGTTTTGGTAAAAAGTAACAAACTCTCCGCGTTTTCGCGTGACTTTTATGAAACTACTTGATGCTGAAAAGCCTAGAATAAGAAGAGCGGCCAACATCGCCAAAATAGTTAAGTCAGAAAGTTGTTTTAGCCAGTCAGTTGGCGGCTTCAGCATGATGCTCTCGTAGTTGAGCCAATTTCCAGAAATATGGCTGATCGTTACCAGTAATCCGGCAGAGATTAACCCCATAAGGCTGACTGCCATTGATCTGTATTGTTGCAGCAATCCTTCCTGAATTGACCACATTGCATAAAGTGATTCACTCATCATACGGTGATGTCAGCAAAGCGTGTTGGTTCTTACTTTGTTCTGATGCGTCAGTGGGGTATGGTGAAGCTTTCAAGACCCAAGGAGATCCACCATGCCCCGTTTTGATCCGACCGAATTCGGCCGCATG
>Ga0306910_1000252_pt1 | contig 30485 bp, 24 predicted proteins | sample AntRauMFilla2698_FD_190438 | JGI IMG/M metagenome (GOLD analysis project Ga0306910, IMG submission 190438) | Saline lake microbial communities from Rauer Islands, Antarctica - Metagenome Filla 2 #698 (v2) (version 2) | ecosystem: Environmental > Aquatic > Non-marine Saline and Alkaline > Saline ... | reverse complement strand
GACGTGCGAGGAGTTTTGTTCTATTTAACTCTCATTTCTTTATCGACGAGCTAAAATCAAAAGTTAGAAATCTACCGAAAATACCGATCTCACTGATTTAGATGCTGATATTTCTAAACCAGCCACAAGCTCAATAAAACTTGCCCTCTCAGTCTCCGCTGTTTGGGCTGGTCATCTTAATTATATTTATTTCGGCGGAGCCAGCTCTCCCGTGTTTTACTTTTTCGCCTGCACATATATTTCAGGCGGGAGAGCAGTGGACCTGTCGCAACTGTTTGACCATTTGAAAGACATCCGATGACCTGATAACCAGCGTTTATAAGTTAGGAATTACGTTTTTACGCGCATCGCAGTGACTTCGGAAATCCAAAGTTTCTGACATTTCACGTAATTCACATCCCTAAAAATGAGGACGGCAGAGCCTGTCCTCGGAGGGTGAGATTTGGCAACGTCAACTCCGGTTTGACGATTAAAAACCACCCCGCATAAAAAACCCCGGACAGTTTCACCTGCCGGGGTTTGACTTTAGGTAAGGTCGAACTCATTATTCCATAAATTCGACTGATCCATCACGATAGTGTAAACTAATCGTTTTCTTAGAGGTACTATTCTTTTGGATTTTTTGTAATGCTGCTTTCTTTATTTACTTGATAAAGAGCATTTCACGGTACGTTGGCAGTGGCCAGTAATCGTCAGGAACTACACTTTCGAGCTTGTCACTGACTTCGCGCACGGCGTTCATTGCCGGAATCACATTGTCGTACATGTGATGAGCTTTCGACTCAACAGTATCACCACCGAGATCTTTATTAACCTTCACCAGTGTAGCCAGTTTTTCAACCAATTCGTTGAGCAAGTCATTCACCTCGCCAATAATGGTTGTTGTACCGGTTGTTTTAAACTTCAGAGAAGTTCCACGATCTGCAACGGCTGCCAGTTCGTTGAAATAACGAATAGCGGCGGGCACAATCATCGTTTTTGCGATCTGTTGCGTGGTTTCAGCCTCAATGTTGATGTGCATAAAATACTGCTCAAGAAAAATCTCATGACGGGATTCCAACTCATGCGGATTCAGCACTTTGAAATCGTCAAACAACTTTGTGTTTTTATCACAGATAAAACGATCGAGAGCGTCAACGGTTGTGGGCAGATTTAAGAGCCCACGTTTTTCGGCTTCTGTGGTCCAGTCTTCACTGTAACCATCACCGTTAAATACTATTTTAAAGGTATCTTTCAATGTTTCTTTGAACACACCAAGCAAAGCGTCTTCGAGCTTGTCGCTGTTAGCGAGTTTTGCATCGAGGCTATCATTCATCTGCTTCAGTGCGTCAGACATGATGGTGTTCAACACAGTAATCGGGAATGACACTGTTTGAGAAGATCCAACCGCACGGAATTCAAATTTATTTCCTGTGAAGGCAAATGGTGATGTTCTGTTTCTGTCACCCGCGTGCTTCGAAATGTGGGGAATGGTCTTTGTTCCCAATCCTAACAATCCGGCATCTTTTGATGTCTTCGGAGATCCTTCCACAATCTGCTCAAATACATCTTGTAATTGGTCGCCCAGATAGATCGACATAATTGCAGGAGGCGCTTCATTAGCTCCGAGACGGTGGTCATTTCCCGCTCCCTGAATTGAGATACGAACAAGATCCTGATGATCGTGAACGGCTTTAATTACGGCTGTACAGAAATATAAAAATACCAGGTTTTGATGCGGCTCATCACCGGGATCAAACAAGTTGATTCCTGTATCGGTGGCAAGCGACCAGTTGGCATGCTTTCCACTTCCGTTAAGTCCGGCAAAAGGTTTTTCGTGCAATAGACAAACAAGACCATACTTTCTGGCTGTTTTATCGAGCACTGACATGGTTAGCTGCTGATGATCGGCAGCGATATTCGCGCTTTCATAAATCGGAGCGATCTCATACTGACCGGGAGCCACTTCATTGTGACGTGTTTTTACTGGTACACCGAGACGATATAATTCTTTTTCGGCCTCAAACATACACGCCAAAACGCGATCGGGGATTGAACCGAAATAGTGATCATCTAATTCCTGGCCTTTGGGAGGCGCTGCGCCAAACAAGGTACGTCCGGAAGAGATTAAATCGGGACGACGGAAGAAAAATTCCTGATCGATAAGGAAATACTCCTGCTCAAATCCACCTGTGACTTCGACTTTATTTACATCATCGTCACCAAGTAATTTCATCGACCGGGCTGCTTCTTTGTTTACAGAATCGATAGAGCGCAGAAGCGGTGTTTTAAAATCGAGTGCTTCACCTTTCCACGAGGCAAAGGCCGTTGGAATACTGAGATAAGTCCCGTTCGGATTCTCAACGATAAAAGCGGGAGAACTTGGATCCCACGCGGTGTAACCACGGGCTTCAAATGTCTGACGTAATCCTCCGCTTGGAAAACTTGAGGCATCAGGCTCTCCCTGAATCAGATCTTTACCTGAAAATTCAACAATAGCGCCGCCACCCTGATTGGGTGTTATAAAACTGTCGTGTTTTTCAGCGGTTGATCCCGTAAGAGGCTGGAACCAGTGCGTAAAGTGTGTCGCTCCTTTTTCGGTAGCCCAGTCTTTCATAACCACGGCAATGGCGTCGGCAACAGATGATGTCAATGGAACGTCTTCGTCAAGAGTCTTTTTAAACTCTTTCCAGATAGATTTTGGCAAACGTGATTTCAGCGTTTCGAGGTGGAGTGTGTTCTCTCCGAAAATCTTGACAATGCTTACAGGTTCGCCGTTTTTTCTAAACCCGCTATTAAGCGTGCTCAGCTCATCTGATGTAAACTTGGCCGCAGCCAGTGCATCATAACGTCTATAGTTCTTACTCATAAAGTCTTTGTGATTGGTGATAGTTATTTTTTTTAAACAATGTCAACTGCCTACAATATCTAATATTTTTAATCAAAAATAAAACTAAACCTAATTTTTTTAATCAAAATTATTACTTCACCCACTATTAAGATTGTCTATTTACCCAACAACCTTATTATCAACGATAAAAAAGCGCTTTTTCTAATTGGCAAATGGTAAGAGTTAAGTTTGTGTTATATTTCAGTAACTAATCAGATATCACGATGAGTCAGCACTTTTAGCTGAATTTCTGCCATCTGATTCATTTTACACTGCAATTTTGTTGTTCGACACCAAACTCATATGACTCCGTTTCAGGCATGGCTCGAAGCCGCCCGACTCAGAACATTGCCCGCCGCGTTTATCCCCGTGGCTATTGGAACCGCCCTTGCCTGGTCACAGGCATCCGTAAATTGGGCTGCCGCGTTTACAGCACTTATCTGCGCGTTTTTAATTCAGATTGGAACCAATTTTGCCAACGATTACTACGATCATATTAACGGAACCGACAACGATGACCGTGTAGGTTTTACCCGTGCCACTTCATCCGGCGCAATATCCCCCAAAGCGATGAAATACGCCACATTTGGCACTATGGCTCTGGCTTTTTTCATTGGATTGTATCTTGTCTATCTCACCGACTGGCAGATTTTAGTATTGGGAATTGCCTCACTCGTTTTCGGCATTCTCTACACCGGCGGTCCTTTTCCCCTCGGTTATAATGGACTCGGCGACCTTTTTGTCTTTCTCTTCTTTGGAATCGGCGCTGTTATGGGTTCATATTACATCCACACGCTCGAATGGTCTCAGCTGGCATTTTGGGCTTCCCTTCCCGCCGGAGCTCTTTCAGTCAATATTTTAGTTGTCAACAATCTCAGAGATATTAAATCAGATGCTGAAACTGGGAAACGTACACTGGGCGTCATTTTTGGCGAAAAGTTTCTGAAACTTGAATATACAATCATGATTTTAGTGGCTCTCGCCATTCCGCCACATCTGTGGTTTTGGGAGGATTTTTCTATGTGGATTTTCCTTCCCTACATCAGTATACCTTTTACGATACCACTTCTCCAAAGCGTTTTTACCGAATCCGTGAAGTCAAATCTCAATCAAACACTAACCAATACCGCGAAACACATGACCATTTTTGGGATATTGTTCGCTATTGGAATCATTGCAGGATGAGTTATGCTTACAATCTATCAGTACAAAATTTCATTTAGCAAGCCATTTATCATCGCCAATCAACGTTACAGCCATCGTTATGGTTTAATTGTGGCGTATAAAAAGCACATAGCAGAGATCGCTCCGCTCGAAGGCTTCAGTAACGAAAATTTTGATATGGTGAGACAGTATTTAGTTGAGCATAAATACAAGCTTGAACAACTGCTCAACAAAGAAAACTCAGAAGACCTTCACTCCTGGCTGAGTACCGTGCCCTATCCCTCAATCAGATATGGTGTGAGTTTACTTGACGAAACCATTCCCATTGCATCCGTTTCGCTCAAACTTAATAAAGTTATTGGCCTAAGCGATTCCGATGCCACTCTTCGAAAAGCTGCACATGCGGTAGATGATGGCTATAAGGTGCTAAAATTTAAAGCCGACACTGACACCGAAATGCTCACCTCAATTTTAAAAAATATCCATTCTGAGTTTCCCAATATCCGGTTTCGACTTGACGCCAATCAGGCCTGGAATCGGGATAAAGCTGTTAAAACTCTTAACGCGTGGTCAGAGCTCAATCTTCCGATCGAATATGTTGAACAACCTCTTCGGTTCGACGATTTAAAAGGATTGCGGGATGTGAATCAATCCACCGATATTCCGGTGGCGCTCGATGAGTCCGTTGCGATGACCGACGACAAGATGCAGCTGTTGGATGATGATGTGGCCGATATTTTTATCATTAAACCAATGACATTTGGCTCCATCAACGAAATAAAATGGTATCTGGAAAATCTGCGGGAACATAAAAAACGAATTGTGTTTACAACTGCGCTCGAATCTGCTGTTGGTCGAAATATATTGATGCGCTTTATCGCCCAGCAAGGTTTAACTGAAGAAACACACGGACTCGGCACCGGCGTTTTATTTGAGACCGATACGGCTTCCCCAGTTGAAAGAATCAGCGAGGGGAAAATTGATCTCAGAAATCTCAGAAATCAGGAATTGATGACTTCCAACAGATGTCTTCAGCGCATCATATAAAAATAAGCTCCGTCGAGCTACATCAACCTGCTCTTTTAACTTCAGAAATGAAGCTCAATTATGCTTCATTTTTGGATTCATTGCCGGATCTTTCAAGTTTAGGAGGACAAACGGTTGTAGTTGAGTGCGACAATAGTCTTTCCAATGCACGATTTCTTCTCTCCGCCTGGATTCATCATCTCACCTGCTATCTGATTCCGGCAAATTCTGATGTCAGCATCCTCAAACAAGTACACGAAATCAGCGGCGCATCCACGATCATAGCCGCAAATTTGAAAAGTGGGATCAAAACACTACTCTTCGACGATTTTCCTCAATCCGAACTTTCTCACGCATTTGAATTTGAAGATGATCACGTTCCCTTCGTCATCCAGACCAGCGGATCGACAGGCACGCCAAAATGGGTCCCGGTAAATAATCGACAGCTTTTTACGGCATTTCAATCGAGTGCCGCTTTCGTTCGTCCGGCAAGTGGGGAGTTTTGGCTTTCTGTGCTTCCATTGCATCATATCGGCGGACTTTCTATCTGGCTTCGCTCATTTCACAGAAAATCAGCCGTGGCGTTACATCAACCGTTTGACGCGAAAAACGTTTTGGCTTTAATGAGATCCCATACTGCCATTCGATTTGCATCATTTGTTCCAACCATGCTGCGCCGGTTGATTCAACTGATGGATGAACCATTTTCCACCAAGCGAACAGTATTATTAGGAGGCGGTCCGGTCTCAGCACAGTTAATCCGCAGTGCCATTGATAAAAATATGGATGTGATTACCAGTTTCGGAATGAGTGAAACAGCCGCCCAAATAACCGGCTATCAATACTCAGCTTCAAACCTTCCTGAGGATGATATTTTATGGTCCGGGCCCGTTCAGGCGCCAAATGAATTCAGACTTTCAGGAGATGGTCCGCCCAATGAAGGATTCCTCTGGCTGAAAGGTCCGCAAATATTTACAGGCTATCTTCATTTTGATGGAGAACAGCCCTTTGAGCACGGATGGTTTAATACGGGTGATATTGCCCATTTTTCATCACAAAACGGACTCAGAATTCTGATGCGCAGAACAGACAGAATTGTCACCGGCGGCGAGAATGTAGATCCGATAAACGTTCAGGACGAGTTAAGAAAAATATCAGATGTTCAGGATGTGGTCGTTTTGGGAGTGGAAGACGAAGAATGGGGACAAAAAGTGGTGGCTTTTCTGGAGATTAAAGATGATACAGAAATTCAAATCACGCGCACATTCATCAAAGAAAATACCCCGCTGCTTGCGCATGAAATCCCACAAGAGATTATTCAGCTTAAACATTTTCCAACCCTTACGAACGGCAAGATAGATCGACAAAAATTAAGAACGTTGATTTAAGAATAAGACTTCAGAAGTCATGGCAAACAGCTTTAACAAACTATTTTTACCATATATAAACGCTTCGAAGTGACTTCGGAAGTCCAGGTTTTTTTGACAATTTTCTCACATTCAATCAACCGAGGACGGCAGAGCCTGTCCTCTGAGAGTGGGATTTGCTAAAGCTTCCCGGTCTGACGGCTAAACCCACCCAAAAACTCCTGCGCCATGACAACGCCGTCTGACCGGTTGGGAATGGTGGAATCCTCATCGGGCGACTTTAACAAATAAAAGACTACAAACTACTTTTGCATTCATTCAACGCTAAGAACATTCGCATCAACAAGGGTCGTCCGGTGAGTTGGATGAAGTTTGATATGAAATAATACCATTATGGCGTTTTTTAATTTTTTCCCCGCCCTCTCAGTCTCCGCCGCTTGAATTGCTGGGCGATAGTGGCATATTTTTCGGCGGAGCCAGCTCTCCCATGTTTTAGTTATGTCACCTTGGTTGCTTTTGGGTGGGAGCGTCGCCCTCTCAGTCTCCGCCGCTTGAATTGCTGGCGATAGTGGTGTTTTTTTCGGCGGAGCCAGCTCTCCCATGTTTTAGTTTTGTCGCCTTGGTTGTTTTTGGGCGGGAGAGCAGTGGGCATGCTCAACTGTTTGTTTCCAAAGGAAGGCTTCAGAAATCACCTTAAAAACGCACTTAAGCTAATCTCATTTCCTGGAAAATCCCGGATTCGTCACCTTTCCGTACATCTGCAACTGAATGGTATTTTCCTGAATGGGAATATTTTTGCCGAAAAAGGATGCGATTTGTTTAATTGTCTGCACCACGCCGGGGTCAATATTGTTCACCGAAACATCATTAATTCCAGCAAAAAGACTCTCTGAAGGCATTTTCAGATTAATGGCAATCTGACCACCAGCTGAAATATCCGCAACCTCTGTTGAAAAGTTTAATTTATATCTAAAGGGAGTTTCACGACTATAATTCAAATCCACCTCCAACAAACTTCCCGGAAGCGGTGAACCTGAATATCCCACAAAAGCCACCAGCGGCTGATAAGGCATCGTTAATGGCTCAGGAGGATGAATGATGATTGAATCGGCACGTGTGCTAAACTTCATTTTTTTGATCGCCGAAATTGGATAAAATTGATCGATTTCAGCTGTGAAACTCAGGTTTTTAAATTCCGCCTCGCCAACCTGCTCAGAAACAGGAATCATAACGTGATCCCAGTTTCCTTTTATAATTGAGAATCGCGCAAACTTCCACGCTTCAGAGAGCGGTCCATGCTGCAAAGGTATAAATCCAATGCCCTCAATCCTGTTTTGTGATGTTCCATCATGAACTAAAAACTTGTCAATCTGGACAGCCTTTTGCAGATAGTTGAGATTTCCCGATAATTCCAACCGGGGGATTTTAATAAAGTCTGGAATAGCTTCACTTTGCACATACAATTCCTCTCCCTTCAGCACAAAGCGCGCATCACTTGCCGGAACTTCGTCTCTCAGCATCTGTTGTGCGGTTTTTTGAAGATTTTTTAGTCCATAGAGCTCAAACTGGACTTCTTTAGCAGAAAATGAGTCTTCATTTCGTTGCACTCTCACTTCTTTCAACCGAATTTCAACTCCCCGCATTTGATTCAGTAACGCCTTGGGACCAAAAAATGCCAGCCGAACCATATCGGTAAAACCGAGCTCAAATTCTGCCTTACGAAATGAAGCATTCTGTTTGGTATCAGCAAAGCGAATCTCTTTTAAAACAACTCTTCCATTCCAAAGTTCAGCTTCTCCCCGATCGATTACTAAACCGTTATCCTGCTCAGAAATCTGAGTGACCACAGCCCGCACTTGCGATGTCGCCCGATATTGCTGAAAACCCAAAAAGGCGATCAGCACAAGCAATACTGAAATAAGAGTAATTCCGGTTTTATTCATAACATGCTTAATTACATTCTGCCGTCTATTCTAAAGGGACCGGCTCTGCCGTCCCGCATTTTTGGCTGGATTGCTGACTCAAACTCTATTCAGCCGACAACTTTTCCAGGATTTTTGACAATGAAACCATCTCCTCTTCGCTCGATTTCATATCACGAAGCGTGAACTCACCTTTTTCAAGCTCATCTTCTCCCACAATTACGGCAAAACGGGCGTTGTTGCGATTCGCATCTTTCATCTGCGCCTTCATCGACTTTCCCGCAAGCTCAATCATGCACGAAATTCCTTTTTTATGAAATTCCGGCTGATGTTCGAGCGCCCACAAACGAGCTTTTTCTCCCCAGCAGACGATATAAACATCGGGTTGATCCGGTTCTCCCAAGGGAAGATTCAGCGCTTCACAAGCGATCATCAATCGCTCAATTCCTGAGGCAAATCCCACCGCTGGTGTTTTCTGTCCACCAATCTCTTCAATCAGCAGATCATACCGGCCGCCACCACCGAGTGCATCCTGACTTCCAAGATCAGTGCTCGTCAATTCAAATGCGGTTTTGGTGTAGTAATCGAGTCCGCGCACGAGACGGTCATCTTCTTTGTAATCGATTCCTAACAATTCTAAATGCGATTTTACTTTGGCGTAGTGCTCCTCACAATCTTCATTCAGGTAATCCAGAATAGATGGAGCGTCCTTCAAAAACGGTTGATCCTGCTCGTCTTTGGAATCCAGAATACGCATGGGATTTTTCTCATAGCGCTCTTGTGAGGTCTCGCTGAGTTTTTCAAAATGAGGCTTAAAATACTCCTGAAGCGCTGATTTATAAGCTTTACGTGATTCGGGATCACCCACAGAGTTAATTTTAAGCGTCATGTTCTTAACGCCGATCTCTTTATATATATGCATCATAAAGGCGATCACCTGCGCATCGGCAAAAGGATCATCCGCCCCGATCACCTCCGCCCCGAATTGATGAAACTGGCGCTGACGACCTTTTTGAGGACGTTCAGCCCGGAACATAGGTCCGATATAAAACAGGTTTTGTGTTCCGCCGCGCTGCTGCAGATTGTGTTCCACAAAAGCGCGCGCAACCGGTGCGGTTCCCTCAGGACGCAGCACATAATGATCATCACCGCGGTCGAAGGCGAACATCTCTTTCGAAACGATATCTGTGAGTTGTCCCACGCCCCGGGCAATCAATTCGGTTGGCTCCATGATGGGCGTGCGAATTTCCTGAAAATGAAATAACCGGGCAGTTTTACGAATGACAGATTCAACGTAGTGCCACTTGTGAGCTTCATCCGGCAGGATGTCGACCATGCCGGTGTGAGTAGTAAATTTGGGTTTAGCCATGGAGTTGGGTTTGATATCGTTTTAATCGTGATCTTTGCTAACTTCAGCGAAGAAAATAGGCATTTTGTCTATCCCTAACAGATAATTACAGCGGAAAGATTCTAACGGCAACTTGGCGGACAAGCATTCTAACACCAAAAAACAATCAACCCTGGCTAAAGATGTAGCCAAGATGGCCAGTGGAACGGTTGTGGCGCAGATTATTGGCGTGGCGATCTATCCGGTTATTTCACGGTTGTTTGATCCTGAGGGGTTTGGATTACTGGGAGTTTTTCTTTCTGTGATTAATATCGTGGGGGCCAACGCCTCCTTCAGATATCATCAGGCTATTGTGATAGCAGAGGAAGATGAACACGCTGCGTCCGTTTTTCTATTATCTCTGGGCGGCACGCTGATTACTACAATTGCTTCAGTATTAATTTTGTGGCTTGGTGCTGACACATTTGCTGCCTGGCTCAACGAACCTGCATTCGTGGATTTCGCTCTTTGGATTCCACCCGGAATATTTCTCGTTTCTCTGAGCTTCACTTTAAAGCAGTGGCACATTCGCTTTAAGAAATTCGGATCTGCCTCCGCAGGCGAAGCTTTCCTCTCCTTCACAAACAGCGCATCACAACTTGCTCTTGGGTTTTCAGGATTTGTGAAAGGGATTCATCTTATTTACAGCTCCTTGCTGGGACGTGCGATAGAAGTTTTAAGCTATCTGATTCAGTTCCCCGCCCGATATTTGTTTCGCTCTTCATCTGTTTTTAGCCTTCAAAAAATAAAGGTACAGGCCAAAGAATTTAAAAAATTTCCTCAATTCAGCACTCTTTCGGGGATTATTAATAAAATTGGCTGGGAGCTTCCAAGTTTTCTGTTAGTAGGATTTTATGATATCTCCATCGCGGGTTTTTACTTTTTCGGGCATCGTTTACTACGCCTACCCGTTTCTGTGTTAGGCGGTTCCATCGGGCAGGTGTTTTTACAGAGGGCGGCTGTTGCTTACCGTGGCGAAGGGTTGGAAGAGATATCCACACTAACCGTAAAACGTCTTATTCAAATCGGATTCATCCCTTTCGTCATTTTGACTTTTATTGCCCCTGATGCTTTTACGCTTATTTTTGGAGAAGAATGGTCAGAAGCCGGTGTTTACACATCAATTCTTTCATTGTGGACGTTTCTTTGGTTTTTATCCGGTCCTTTAAGCGGAATATTTAGCATCACTAATCAACAGGATGTAATGTTTCGCTATCAGATTATAATTTTTATCGCGCGTTTAACCGCTTTGCTAATTGGTGGGTACTTCTTTGAGCCACGAATATCAATACTCCTTTTTGCTATTGCCGGAATTCTCTCTTACTTGTACCTCTTCAAACGAATTTTGAGAATCAGTGAGATACATTTTCGAACTCTTCTTGGCAAAATGCCTTACATTTTTACATCTCTCCTTATTATAGTTTCTGTTTTAAGCGCAACCATTGCCCTTGATGTTTCAAATCTTATTACAACTGTTGTGGGTGTTGCCACTGTTATGTTTTATTACCTTTTTCTCTTCAAAAAAGAACCAGACATAAAAACACTCCTTAAGAATCTTAAAAAATAATTCCCTCCTTTCGTTTTCAACAGCCAATACAAAAAGATGTTAAATGACAATCAATCTTACACCAGTGACTGGATTCACAAATTAGAGAACCCTTACCACTGGAATTTATACAGGCATCAACTTGATCTGATTTTTAATAAATCTATCATCCCAAAAGACGGAAAAATAATTGAAGTCGGTATTGGGAGTGCTTTGGTTTCACGTTATCTAAAACAAACAGGATTAAATGTTACTACGGTAGATATTGATGAGGATAAAAAACCGGATATTGTAGCTGATATTTCAGTCTTTTCATTTCCGCAGGTTGATCTTTTATTAGCCTTTGAGATTTTTGAACATATTCCATTTGAGACTGCTAAATCTGTATGGGAAAACATCGCACGTCAAAAAATTCCTCAGGTTGCATTCAGTCTTCCATACGCTTATAAAACGTATTTTTGGATGGATTACTGGATTCCTTTTCTTGGTTACAAACAATTTCATATTGGCCGCAAACGCGGGAAAATTACGCAGGAGCACCACTATTGGGAATTAGGGTATGAGAATAAAACGTCTTCTGTTGTTGAAGAAGAATGGCAAAAACTCGGATACAGAAAAGAGGTAAGTTACAGATATCGAAACCATCATTTCTTCCTGATGACAAATCAGAATTATCAATCTCACTAAATTCATAAACAGGAATGTCGTCTGATCTTTTCATCCATCTCCAAAACCGACTCTTTCAACCATTAGAGTACATGGTGAAATTCTTCGGTGGATCTGATCCGGATGAAATAACTCCTGTCTGGATTGTCGGTGCTCCGCGCTCCGGCACAACATTGATGTATCAGCTGATGTGTTTTTCTTTTCACTCAGCCTATCTGACCAACCGTGTGGCTTCACGCTATCGTATTGCACAGCTCAGCAGAAAGTGGGAAAGACAATTCGCAGGTAAACCAGTTATTCCTCAGTCATTTCAGTCATCTTATGGAAATACTGTTCATCCCAATGACCCGCATGAGGGGGGACAATTTTTCTATCAATTTTTTACGAACGATGAAGTACCTACATTCAAAAGCGAAAAGCATCAACAGGAATTCAGAAAAATAATCTCACGGATTAGTCGGCCGGAACCACTTTTTGTCTCTAAAAACACCATCCATTCGCTGCGCATCCCACTGCTTACAGAAGCATTTCCCAAATCCCGCTTTATTTGGGTTGACCGTGATCCTGTTGCCGCCGCATGGTCGGTGTACAGTAAACGACAAAAAATAGATGGCCAATGGTTTGGAATAACACCACCGGGCTGGAAAAATCAGTCGAAACGGCCGCTGGAAGAGCAATGTTTGTGGCAAATACAAAGTACTAACGCCATTATTGAAGAACATCTCCTTTCCTCTGCATCGCAATATATTCGAATCTCCTATGAAGAGATATGTTCAGATCCGGCCGACACACTTCAAACGATCGGTGAAAAACTGAATATTTCAGATCACTTGAAAAAACCGTTAGCTTTGCCTGAATCATTTTCTATAAGTGAACCACCCGATAACAAAATCACACAAACGCTGAAATCACTGACACATTCTTAATGGAGAACATGACACCACATACCGAACCGGGATCAATTTTCATGCAGCCCTGGTGGCTCGATATTGTAGCGCCTGGACAGTGGACGTACATCGATATTGAGAAAGGCGGCGATTTAAAAGCCCGATGGCCTATCGTCAGGAAGAGAGTAAAAGGCTTAAAGATTATTGAGATGCCACTTCTTACTCAAACTTTGGGACCGTGGATAAAGCAGGAAAGTGACAAACCGGAGACGATTCACAGTAACGAGCGGAAGCTGTTGAAAAAGCTCATCGAAAAACTTCCCGAACACGACAAATTAGTGGTAAACCTGGATATGTCAGTACAAAACCACCTGCCGTTTAAATGGTCAGGATTTGAACAGACGAGCATGGCCACCTATCAGATTTCAGGGAAACAAGATCAGGAATCAGCCTGGAAGGGATTGAAAAGCAGCGTCCGCCGTGCGATTAAGAAAGCCGACAGCAACTTGCGCATTGAGGAACATGAGAATTCTGAGATTCTCTACACGATGATCTCCAAAACGTTTTCACGACAAGAAGCTACAGTCCCCTATTCAAAGGCTTTATTACACACTCTTACACAGGCGTGTTTAGAACGAAACCGTTGCCGAATTATCAGCGCGGTAACAGAATCAGATCAGCCTGCTGTAACAGGTATGTTTTTATTCGATGATGATAAAACCTACTATCTGTGTAGCGGTTTTGATGATACTATAACTATTAATGGAGCTGTTAATTTATTTGTGTGGGAAGGGATTAAAGAATCACTTGACCGTGGCGTGACCTTCGATTTTGAGGGCTCAAGCATTGAATCCATCGAACGTTTCTTTAGCTCATTTGGCGCTGAACAAAAACATTTTCATCAAGTGCGGCATTTCAGCAAGAAATTTGAGCTGGTGAATCAGGTGAAAACGGGAAAAAAATTATTGTTTGGATAGGTGCTTGAATGAAGCCTGCTCTTGATATCTTAATCCCAAAAAATCTCGAATCTGTCTCCCGTTATATTTTAGGGATTCTGGAAAAACGATGGGATGTACGATTTTCAATTCAAACCCAGCCTCTTAGCCACTATTTATTCTCTGTTTCTGAAAAATCATCTGTTTCATTTCCGGCTCTGTTTATTCAATCCGAGCAGAATCAATGGCTCGCCAAACGCTCTGCGCTTAGTTTTTTCATACATGAAGTTGCCCTTAGTTCTGAAATAGACCGAACTCCAGTTCTCGCACTAAAAACTGATGAATATTCTCCTGAAACCTGTGATCCCGTCGGGACTTTATTTCTTCTTTTTTCCCGCTATGAAGAACATGTACTTGCCGGTGAGAATCAACACGACTCACTAAACCGCTTTTCTCCCAATTCTTCTCTTTTTTCTAATTACCTCAATCACCCCATTGCGGATGAATTGATAGAACAGCTCAGAAAATTTCTGAACTCACAGCTGAAATGTTCAATCAAACCGAAGGAATCAATTTTCAACATTCTTCCCTCTCACGATGTAGATCGTCCCTTTGAGTTTTTGTACTACACTTTTCCTCATTTGTTGAAACGTCTGGGCGGAGATCTGATTTTAAGAAAATCACCAAAACAAGCTTTAAATCGACTTAATTATGTCAGAAAGGTCAAGAGTGGTGATCTTGCGGCCGATCCCAATAACACGTTTAACTGGATTATGTCGGCTTCTGAAAATGCTGGTCGCACAAGTACTTTTTATTTTTTGACAGATGTCACCAATCCCGCTTACGATCACGATTACGATCTCAGTAATCATGAAATTCAGAGTTTAATTAAGGAAATCTCAGGACGAAATCATGAAATCGGACTTCATCCATCATTCAGATCCTCAGAAATTCCGGGTCAGGTTGCCAAAGAAGCTGACTTGCTACGAAAAACACTTCATCATCATGGCATATCTGACAAACTTTTAAAAAGTCGATATCACTATCTTAGATGGAATTCCAATAGTGTATCAGAGCTTGAAAAAGCGCAGATTCAAATAGATCAAACACTTGGTTATGCCCAAAAACCAGGATTCAGGTGCGGAACGTGTCACTCCTTTCCCGCTTTTAATTTTGAGAAGATGTGCACCTCTTCGCTGATCATAGAACCTTTGATTATAATGGAGCAGTCACTGATCAGCCCTGCTTACCTTGATTTACGTAATGATTTAGCCGAGGCGTGGAATATTGTCAGCCATTTGAAATCAGAATGCAAAAAACACGGTGGAAATTTCACTATTCTCTGGCATAACGATCATTTGAAAGAGGATGATCTCAAAGATTTTTATCTGAACTGTATTTCATGAGCACAAAAACGATTTTGCATCTTGCTACCGGACATCAGTTGTTCGACACGCGCATTTTTAAAAAAATGGCTAAAGCGCATCACAAAATGGGCTTTGATGTGATTGTTATAATGCCTGATGCGAAAGGCCCCCGCTCATTCTCAAAAGATGGAATTCAATTTAAAACCGTTTCTCCCTTCACCAACGGAGCTGATCGCTATCTGAATTCAACCCGCAATGTCTGGAAAAGTGTAAAAGAGTTTGACAAGTCAACTACTACCATTCAGTTTCACGACTACGATCTCCTTCCACACATGATTTGGGCTTCTATTCGGGGCTGGAATGTAATCTATGATGCTCACGAGGATATGCCGAGGTTGATTAAGATTCAGCCATGGCTGCCGGGTTGGCTCAAACCGATATTCAGTTTAGTCCTTTCGGTGCTGGAATGGATAGGTGGAAAGCTGTTCAATCACATTATAACCGCCACTGAAGTCATTGCCGCGCGCTTTCCGATTCAAAAAACAACCGTGATTAAAAATTATCCCAAACTGCCCGACAGCGCTAAACAGCACAATTCAAGCGCTGCCCAAGTCCCTGAGAAAAATGGAATCCTCTACGTTGGCGGAATCACGAAATCCAAAGGATTATGGGAGATGATTGAAGCGGTTCAGAATGCCAATACACTTCAGGAATCACAAATGATTCTTCATCTTGTGGGACCATTTTTCCCCTCATCTCTTCAGAAAGAGGTTGAAGTCCGATCATTTGATTTTGTAAAGATGCACGGCTGGCTTGATAGTGATGAATTTCAAATGCTCGCCGAGACCTGTTTTTGCGGAATGGTGTTACTTCATTATCTCCCTCAATACAACGAAGCCCTTCCCACCAAACTTTATGAGTATATGCAGATGGGACTTCCGGCCATCTGTTCCAAAACCCCGCCCATGACTGTAATCATTGAGCGTTATAACTGCGGATTTTTATTTGATCCTGATGAAACAACTTCGATTGGGAATCAGGTGTCAGAGCTTTACAACAAACCCGATTTAATTGCAGAACTTGGGGAAAATGGTCTAAAAGCAATAGTTCAGGATTTGAATTGGCAGAATGAGGAGAAGATGTTAAAGATAATTTTTGAGCGATAACTGTCTGAAATGACTTGTTCCAGTGCCCATTCAAAACAAAAAATTCAGATACCAAAAATCATTTTACCACACCCGATCTGGTATACATATGAATCCCATTGCATATTTATACCTTTATGGGTATAATATTATTAATCCCTTCATCATTATACCCTATCTGATATATCTTGAAATCAAGAACCGAAGATCTAATCACTTTTGTCAAAAATCGTCGCAAAAAACTCGGCATGACTCAGCGTGATCTTGCTCACAACGCGGGCGTGGGTTTACGTTTTGTAAGGGATTTAGAGCAGGGAAAACAGACGCTGCGACTCGATAAAATCAACCAGGTACTCGCGCTGTTTGGATATAAAATGGGCCCTGTAAAGATTGAGGACAGAGATGAGTTATAGAAAGGCGAATAGATTGATTGATTGAATAGTATTTCTTTAATAATCAAAAAAACCTATATTTGTATCCAGTTGAATACACTCCTAAATGATACATATCGAAAAAACATCTGAATTTGATAAATGGATTAGAAAGCTCAGAGACATTCGGGCGAAAACAAAAATTCTTTTTCGAATACAAAAACTTGAGAACGATGAACATTTTGGAGATTGCAAACCTGTTGGAACTGGTATTAGCGAACTATGAATTAATTACGCCAAAGGTTACCGTGTGTATTTCAAACAAAAAGACAGCAAAATCGTAATTCTCTTAATTGGCGGTGATAAATCATCACAACAAAAAGATATCGAGAAAGCGAAAGAGATCTGGAACAGGTTAAAAATGGATTAATATGGCATCAACAAAATTTGATATTTCAGACTATTTAGATAGCGAAGAAATGATTGTCGAATATTTGAATACAGTACTCGAAGATGGCAACAGTTCTGATTTAGTTGTGGCAATTGGGCATATAGCAAAGGCTATTGGAATGACGGAAATTGCACATAAAACCGGCATGAGCAGAACGAGCCTTTATAAAGCATTATCCGAAGGAGCAAAACCTCAATTTGCAACCATAATGAAAGTTTTAAAAGCTATTGGTGGGCAAATTAAAATAAAACCAACACCGATGTAAAAGCAGTTACATTATGTGAGCTACAAGTAATTACTTTATCTGAATTTATCCATGTTATTTCAACTCTGGCTCCCAATCACCTCAGCAATCTTCTCACTTGCCTTTCCGTCTCCGTAAACAGGCTTCCAATCCGTTGTTGGCTCATTTTTCAGGGCGTGAATAATTTTTTCCGCATTTGGTCCCGTGAGTTGATTCCACCCGCCTTCAAGCGTTTCTACCCATTCGGTTTCTTCTCTTACTGTTACGCACGGCTTTTCCATCCAGTAGGCTTCTTTCTGGAGTCCGCCTGAATCGGTGATGACTTTAGTACACGATTTCAGCAACAGCAGCATCTCAAAATAGGAGACGGGATCGGTGATGAGCAGATTTTGGGGCAATTTCATCTCCTGAAGCCGTTTTTTATTCCTGGGATGCACCGGCCACAGCACGGTTTTATCAATTGAGCCAACTGCTTCTAAAATCGCCGCCATGTTTTGCGGATCATCTGTGTTGGAAGGTCGATGAACGGTCATCAGATAAAATGGTTCATCGATATTAACAGGCAGGTTGGCCGGATTGACTTTCTCCTTTGCGATTTCCGAGAAGGTCAGCACAGCGTCGTACATTACATCGCCCACGTTGTGAACGCCTTTGTTCACGCCCTCTTTCTCCAGCTGATTCACGCCGATTTCCGAGCTGCAAAACAGCAGATCTGAGATGTGATCGGTGAGCACGCGATTGACCTCTTCAGGCATTTTTCGGTTGAAACTGCGTAATCCCGCCTCAACATGAATCACAGGAACGTGCAGTTTTGATGCCGCCAGCGCACCGGCAATGGTGGAATTAGTGTCGCCATAGACCATTAGGGCGTCGGGCAGTTGAGGCTGATCAAGCAGCCATTTTTCAATTTCCGCGAGCATTTTTCCGGTCTGCTCGCCGTGCTTTCCTGAACCGATGTTAAAATTCTTAACCGGCGGATCGATATTGAGTTGTTCAAAAAAGACATCGCTCATAGCGTGATCGTAATGCTGCCCCGTGTGCAAAATTTCTTCTTTTATTCCGCGATCTTTCAGCGCCTTTGAAACTACGGCGGCTTTTACGAATTGGGGACGTGCTCCTAAAATGGTTACAATATGCTTCATTTTAACTACTTAATTTCTTGTTCTGTAATTTCCTTAAGAAGGCTTTCTAATTTCCCTGTGAGTGCTTTTCTCGAGTAGCGATCAGTTGCCTTAAATGTGAACAAAGACTTATTTTCAATCTTAGATTCAATTATCCTGTACAAATGTTTTGCCATCAGATCCTGATTTTCCGTTTCAGCTATGGCACCCGCATCGGTTTCTTTCAAAATTTCCGCCACATCTCCATCTTTGGGTCCTGTGGCCAGTATCGGTGTTTTTGAGGCGAGATATTCAAAGAATTTCCCTGTCACGATGCCTTTAGCGTTGGGAGCGTCGTTTAAAATCAACAGCAGACAATCAGATTCAGTTAGGTAGGCCGGTATCTTTTTGTGAGGAACGTAGGAGACATAGTTTGTGATATCGGCTAAGCCCGCTTTCTCAATGGCCGCTTTTACTTGATAATCAACCGTTCCTACCAGATTTAACTGAAGAGAAATAGATTCATCTTTGGGATGCTCTTCCATTGTTTTTCTTACCTCAGCAATCGCATTCCACAGCGCTATCGGGTTTCTGGCCGGAGTTAACGTACCGGTGTGAGTAAGATGAAATTTATCATTGGAAAGAACTGATTGTTGTCCTTCAACCTCAAAATCACTGTGGTCAAAACCGTTGGTAATGACGTGGATTTTCTCAGGATGCTCGGCAATCTCATCAAATTCAGATTTCATGGTAGAGCCGATTACAGTAACGACATCTGCCTCATCCACCACACTTTTTTCCAGTTTTCTGTGCTTTTGATCCGATCGGTTTGTCAGATGAAGATCTTCATAGAAATCGATATTGGTCCAGGGATCACGAAAATCCGCCAGCCACGGTAATCCTGTTGAGCGTTTGACTTCCCGCGCGATTAGATGCAACGAATGCGGCGGTCCTGTGGAAATAATACAATCAACCGGATGTTCTCGCAGATACATTTTGAGATAAGAAACTGAGGGGCGAATCCAGAATTTACGGGCATCAGGGATGAACAGATTCCCACGAATCCATACCGAGAGATATTCAAGCAGCGATTCCTCCTTTTCTTCCTCGCTTAAAAAACCTGTATTGACGGAATCTTTCTTTCCCGTCAGTTTTTTATAGATCTGATACGGCTCCCAAATCTCCGTTTTTAAAATTTCAGCTTCGTCAGGAATATCTCCCGCAAGTGTTTGATCAATGACAGGAGACTCAGGATTTTCGGGCGTATAAATCACCGGCTGCCAACCCAGTTCGGGTAAATATTTGGCAAATTTGAGCCAGCGCTGTACGCCGGATCCTCCCGTCGGGGGCCAGTAATAGGTTAAAATAAGCGCTCGTTTCACCGGAATCAGGCTTCTTCAGTTTCTTCTTCGTCTTTAGCAAATTGATTCCCTTTTACGGTGAGAAAAATTCCACCCACGAATATCAGGAATACAAGTCCGTTGCCAATCCATGCCAACGTTGAGCCAAGCGTGTGAGAAGTGGGATTAAATTCAAGTGTGATAGTGTGATTTCCGGCCGGAACCTCAATTCCTCTTAATACATAATTGGTTTTAAGGATTTCGGCAAGTTCCCCGTCAATTGTTGCCGACCATCCCGCTGGATAGAACACCTCTCCAATCACTAAAAATCCATCGCCTTCGTTTACTGTCTCAATCTCAATCTTGCGTGGGGCCAATGTAGTTACTTCCGCGCTGCCAGCGGTAAGAGATCGTTCTGTAGAAATATCTTTTTGCAGGACAGCGTGCTTCGCAGGATCAAAATCCTGATGATTCAGGTAGCTCAATGCTTCCTGAGCATCTGTTTTCACAATCAACGAATCCACAAACCAGGCTTTGGGCTGCACGTTTGTATTCTCCATCACCACGCCCGATTGACCCTGAAAAGCAACCTCAAAACCGGGCAACTGCACCGGCTGACCGTAAGTGAGATATTTCGTATTCAACATACTCAGCACTTTTGTGTTGATCTGCCCGCGGGAAATATCGAGGGTTTCATCAATTAAATCCTGAAATACCGCCAGTTTAACCGCTGTATATCCACCAATTGTGGGATAGAAATAAGACGGGACGGCTGAATTGTACGGACTGTCAAGCAGTGGAAATGTTCTGTAATCCCACACGCCCGTTTCATTTTTTAGATTTTCAACGATAAATGTATCCACATCACGCTCACGCTGTTCAAGAACACGCTCTCCATCCACGTGGTCGGGGACTTTACTGTTATCCGAGATGTAGCGATTTCCCACGCCAGTTAAATCGTAAGCTGTCAGCAGAACAACGGCAATTCCCGCGTAAGCTGGTGCAACTTTATGATAGCGCACACCAATGACCATTCCACCGGCTATAACTGTTAAAATCAAAAATCTACGGGCGTCATTTGCGGCTTTTTCCTTTCGCTGTGGAATAATTTGATTGTTCAGATATTGATCCACCTGTTGCTGCAACTGCGGATTTTGAGGCGAAACCTGATTCTGTTGAGCCGCCTGTTGTAAAATCATCTGACGTTCACCCACCTTCGTAAAATCAAGCAGTGAACCGGGCGCCACGCTCATCAATCCCCCAAAAAACAGTACCGCTCCGATAGCCGCCCACTCTTTTGAATCAAGTCCCTGAGTTTTGTCTTTCAGATCGTTGAACAGTGCCTGCAATCCAAATACAGCGATAACAGTAAAGGCAAAAACCGTTACAATAAGCCACATTTCAGGCGTTCTGAATTTGTTGAAATATGGTACGTAGAGATACATCAGCCGGTTGAAGGCCAGAAATTCATTTCCAAGAGAAAAGAGCATCGTCAGCGTGCCACCGCCAAAGAAAATCCACTTGAGATTATTTTTCCAGCGCACCATTCCATAGATGAAAAACAGAAATACGAGAGCGCCCATATAGTGCGGACCGCTGGTAAATGATTTTGGTCCCCAGTAGGTGCCATCGGAAGATGAACCGCCATAAGCGTTTGGAATGGCAAGCGTAAGCAATTCTCCCCAGCCCTGCGACCAAGCCATAGCGTAATCAAAATCGAGCCCGCCCGTGTTTTCAATTTCCGATCCGCCCCGGGTAGAGTATGGTGTAAGTTCTGTCTTGGGCCAATACGGCTGAATGACGGCAACCAAACTCAGTGCCGCGGCCAGAACCAACAGGCCTGTTTTCTTCAGAAACGCCGATTGAATTTTTTCTTTAAAAGCGAGAACAAGATCTGTCAGCCACCAAATCACCATAAAAATTCCAAAATAGTAGGTAACCTGAGGATGTCCCGCGCGTAATTCAGCCGTCAGCGCCAGGGCAAAAACACCAAATCCCAGCCAGCGCAGTTTTTGTTTTCTGGTGAGCATATAATATCCCGCGATAATCCACGGAATAAAGTTATAGGCGATGAATTTCGAATTGTGGCCCGCTCCAATAATTATGGGGATGTAGGTGGTAAACGCAAAGGCGAGCGCACCAAAAGCAGCCGCGAGGGGATTTGCTCCCATCATAACAAACAGCAGATACGAGCCGGCAAGACCGATCCACATAAACCCCGCTGGAAAAGCTTTTCGGCCGACCCAGTTTAAAACGTCGTCGACATTGACAGCCGACTTTTCATAATTTATAAAATACGAGGGCATTCCACCGTACATACTCGGCGCCCAGAGCGGTTCATAGCCGTACTGTTCTCTGTCTTCTATCGTTGCTTCAGCAGCGGCACGCCATTGAATGGTATCGTGCGCGTAAAATTTTTGATCGCCCACAACTACATCCCAAAACATGATGACCGGGATGATAAACAACAACACCGCCATGATAATGTGCTGCGTTTTTACGGGGATATTTTGCCAGAAGGATTCCGGCTGCGCTATTTCCTGTTTATTTTGACGCTGCTTTCTGCGTTTTTTTGACATCAGAAGAGAAAAGGTAGGTTATTCAATTACTTTTGGTACACGGAAATAGTCGGTGTCGGCATCGGGAGCGTTTTTGAGTGCTTCCTCATGGTCGAGTGGTTTGAGAGCCTCATCTTTACGAAATGGAGACGTCAACTCGGTAACGTGCTCAAGTGGCTGAACATCTTCTGTGTTCACTTCATTGAGCTGATCCATGTACTCAATAATTTTATTCATATCACCCTGAATTTGGGTCACCTCACCTTCGGTAAGGCTGAGTCGGGCCAGATTGGCCACGTATTCAACATCTTTTTTGGTAACTGACATAGAAATTATCTTAATTCTGATTGATTGGGGAACGCGAAAATAGCAAAATGTGACCAGTTTTGTAATGATTCTCTCCAAAGCTTTTACCATTTTGTTTCTGTTCCGGATAAGACACCGGGTCACACAATACTTTCTCATTTAATTCCACTATGAAAACCACTCCATTTTTTGCCGTTATTCTACTGCTTTCACTCTTTACAGGTTGTACCCATGAAGCTGATTTTGGAGGCCAAAAATGGAAAAACCTCACTAAAGCCACGGCAGAAAGAGATGCAATAACGCTCATTTCTCTTTCTGTTTCAGGTGATGATTCGCTGCGTAATCAGGCTTATCGGTCGTTAGTCCACACTCCTCTCAACAAATCTCAGGTTGATGAGATCATCTTTCGCCGGGAGAATCCATTTCGCTGGTTTGCTTTATCCCGGCAGGACTTGCAGGAAGAACAACTTGCGGAATTAAGAAAAAGATTGAAAAAGAGTTCGTCCGATCAACAGCAATGGCTTTCTTATACCCTTGGAAAACAGGCCGATTCGCTCTCCTATCTCATTTTAACCGATATTTTAAATCAGCAGCCTTCACATCCCCATACTTATCAGCTCGCGCACAGTGCATCTGAGATTCTTTATCAATTTGATTTTCCCGATTCCCTTTCTTTCAGGCTGATTCCTCTGGTTTCACATTCTGATTTTGAGGTTCAGGAATCGGCGTTATATGGTTATTATCGCGCTTTGCCATCCAAGGTTGTTTCTGATTCCAATTGGGATGAGGTTTTTAATCAACTCATAGCTGATCCCGGTTATTTTTCTCCCTATGCCCGTCAGATGCTCTTTGCAATTGGATTTACCTATCAGCCTCAAAACATGAATACCATTTTAAAGAAGATTTCTGTTGATGATGAGTTGATTTCCGCTCAGCTTACCATTTTGAGGAATATCGCACAGGTTGAAGATGCTGATCTACATGAAAAACTTGTTCTTCACGGACTCAACCATCCCAATGATCATCTTTACATTGCCGCATTACGATCTTTAGACGACTTTTCAACCAAGATGCAGCAAAAGGCCAAAGTCATTGTTGAAGAATCCGCTAAGCAAAATGAGTCTATTCTCAGAAAATTTGAATCGGTCAGGCTCCTTCAGCGCATGTTTGGAGATATTGATATTGACCGAAAAACCTACTGGAATCATCTTCGTGATTATCCTTTGCATTCCGATATCATTATTTCCATTCTCGAGCACGATCAAAATGCTTATTCGTTTTTGGGACAACTTTTGAATCGCTACCGAAGTTTTCCGGCACTTGCGCAAATGAGTTTGAATGAGAAAGTCCTTGATCTTTATAAAACACTCCCAAAACCTGAGCGTGATAACGCGGTTGACTTCCTTCAGAATCACGTTGAATACTTATTTTCTGAGGCAAAAGCCGATCGGGGGGTGTACTACACTTTTTCCTCATGGCTTTCAGAACCCTACATCATGGATCGATCGCTCAGACTATTGATTTCAAAGCGCCTGTTGAAATTGGATCCCATCGCCGATATTGAAGTTTATCAATCTCTGTTACCCGATCTGTTTCCCGAAATTAATTCTGACTGGCAACATAGAATGGCGGATCATCTCTTAACAAAACCGTCACCTGCTGTGATAGATTTGCTGTCTGAGTTAAAAGAAGATTCAGAGCTTGAGATTACCCTGCCAAAACTTTCTTCGAAAGATAAGCCTCATCTGCATACACCCAATTTTGCGCGAATTTCTGTCCACCAGAAAGATGGAGTGGTATTGCAACTGACTACTGAAAAAGGAGAAATTGAGATTAATTTAGATGTTTCCCGCGCTCCCGCCACCGTTTCTATGATTGATTCCCTTGCCCGTAATGGTTTTTATGACGGCGTACCATTTCATCGTGTGATTCCAGATTTCGTTGCCCAGGGCGGCGATTTTGAGCGTGGTGACGGTTTTGGAGGCGGAACTGAGATGATCCCCACCGAACCATCTGAACTGAGTTTTCTTCGCGGAGCGTTTGGAATGGCCAGCGCCGGAGCTGACACCGAAAGCAGTCAGTTTTTCATCATGCACAGCTGGAAACCCCACCTCGACGGACGCTACACCAATTTTGGAATGGTAACCAAAGGCATGAACGTGGTGGATTCCATAGTAAAGGGAGATAAGATTCTGTCAGCTGAGATTGTGGAGATGTGATTTGAGGGCTATGTGAATAGATAAGATTTTTTAAAAAACCGTGTAGTCGATCGCCACAGCGATCGAGTGTTTTTTTATTATTAGAGGCCTTTCGACCACACGGAACCAATCAATCCTGAGCAGTAGTTCTTTTTGTGGAATAATGAGTGATTAGCCCTGATTTGAGTTATTCCCTGTCATCCTTCGATAAACTCAGGATGGATGAATGCTGGCTGACTTTTAATCATACTTTTAGCACCCGGATTTTGATGTTGTTTATTGAAACGGAAATAATTAGTTTAATGTTAAACTAATTTAGTATCTGATTTTTCCTAATCTCATAAATTTGTAATGACACACCACAAAGGAATCCATCACATCACGCTAATGGCGGGCGATCCCAAAGAGAATGTACGTTTTTACACGCAAGTCTTGGGAATGCGTATGGTTAAAAAATCTGTCAATCAGGATGATCCGGGTACCTATCATCTGTTTTATGGAAATCAGGCTGCTACTCCGGGTTCAAGTATCACCTTTTTTCCCTGGCCAAGAGCCTCACAAGCTAAAGCCGGAACGGGCGAAGTAACCACCATCTATTTTCAAGTGCCTGAAGATGCTAAATCGTTTTGGAAAGTGAGATTTGAAGAGATGAATGTTGATTTCTCTGAGGAAACCGTTTTCGGAAGATCTTCTCTGAAGTTTTTCGATCCTGATAAGGTGGAACTACAGCTCGTTTTTGAAGGCGATGCCAAACAGAAAGTGGAAAATGTGGATTATCCCGTGGACTATAAAAAAGCCATACAGGGATTTTGGGGAGCAAAAATGTTACTCACTGAAGAGGATTCCACGGCAGAACTACTGACTTCATTGTTTGAATTCGAAAAGAAAGCTGATGAAGGAAACGTATCTCTCTATCAAACTAACGCCCCTATTGGCCACTCGATAATTCTGGATACCAATCCAACCCGGGTCCCGACAAAAACTGGAAGAGGGACGGTTCATCACATCGCTTTCAGAGCTGCGAATCAAAGTGAACTGGACAAAATGCGTCGACGTGTTTCTCAGTTCGGACTTTATCCCACGCAAATTATCGATCGCCATTGGTTTAAATCGGTGTATTATCGTATTCCTCAAGGCGTCCTGTTTGAGATGGCTTCAGATGATCCCGGTTATGCTGTGGATGAAGATTTTGAAGAACTGGGTGAGCATCTGATCCTCCCACCGTGGCTGGAAGATAAGCGCGGACAAATTGAGTCTGTTTTACCGGAATTGGAGTGATTTTGGAAAAGACTTCAGAAGTTGCCGTCAACAACGCTCAAATACTCTATTCGCCACTTTATAGCTCATAAAAGTGACTTCGGAAGTCGGACGTCGACACTACTTGCTGCCCAATTTAACCCGTCAGACGGCACTGTCGTAGCACATAATGTGAGAGTGGTTTTAGCCGTCAGACGGGGCTCATAAGTTTAGACTACAACGGGACGGCTGAGCTGAGCCAGTCCCGGGAGTTTGGAAATGGTAAAGACTTTAAATGTATTCTTATCTTTTCTTTGAACGCTTTTGTTTTGAACGTGCTGCTCTTCTCGGACGGCCGTATTTCTGGAGATACCAGCCGATGAATGCTCCCCAAACAAGCATATTAAAAATCACCGGAAGCACCATGCCTTTCAACGCAAATGCAGCAAATAATGGTTTTCCCAACGCGTAGGGAACCACAACCCAGTTCCACAACGTTGGAGCGAAGCCATAAAAAATACCTGTTTGAACGTTGGGTTTGAATAGCAATCCATAGAGATATCCCCAAATCCCACCACTGAGGGCAAATAAAATTGCGGCGGGCACAAAATCGAAAGGGTGTGACGTGAAAAATTCACGATAATTTGCCACAAATCCGGGGCGCTCAATCAACCCCAACAGCGACATAATTGAGAAAACGACGATTAATATGATGGCACCATAAATTCCGGCTAAAAAAGCTTTCTTTTCCATAATCACAATCCTAAATCAAAAAGTTAATATCGCGAGCTTTAAAGCCCGGGTTCTGTCACCTATAACAATAGCGGAATTTTAGCTAAAGCGGAAATGAAAAATGAACAAACCACAATAGAATATGCGGCTGGTATTTTCCCTGCTGTAAACAATCAATCAACCCTGAATAACCTGTTATTCTTACAATACTAAATACCATGACAGGTCTTAGTGATCCTCTCACTGAAATCCTATAAGTGTTATTAACTTAATCCGGTTAGTAGAAAATTCTTGCTGTCAAAAATAGGGTTGAGAATTTATTCATTGATGAGTGAGATCTCTAAAGTGAATGTATCAGACGGCTGAAATATTTTGGACGAAAAATCATGATTCCACAGAAACCAAAGATTTGGTTTAATACACTAATTCTAAAAAATGAATACTTTGAATTAACTTAATTATTAAATGATCATCACAAAATATTGCGCAACATCGGGTTACTTATTTCGCACATTGAATCAACCAAATTAATAGAAAAAGGTGGTGACTGAGGAAACGTTTTAACATTAAACTACTGTTAAAAAAACGCAGAGTAAGAAACAATCCACTTAACGAAAATAAATAAACCAGTTTTCTTTCAACCACATTAAATCGTATCAAACCAAAATTATGAAACTATTCATCACATTAATTGCTGTCTTTTTCTCATTTGCACAATTATCGCATGCCCAATTTGTCATCATCGGAAACGAAGACCTTCCAAAAGAACAACTCACTATTGAAGAGATAAGAGATATTTTTTCCGGGGAAACAGGTACCTGGGATAATGGTGATAAAATCAGGTTTTCAGAACGCAAGGAGAACACCTCTTATTTAATGGAATTCTATAAAGAGCTTGGTCTCCACCGTACATTCTTCAGACGAAACAGAGTGAAAAAAGTGAATGAAGATCCATCCAGACTTGGAAGTATTTTCAAATCAGATGTACGCATTTTAACATTCGTATCAGAAACTTCGGGAGCAATAGGAGTGGTTTCTGAATCGGCCGCGAACTTATTCTCAGGACCTCTTAAAACCATTCAAATAAAGAGTAAATCCACGGCAGAAGACGGCTCAAATGCTGAAAAGAAATAAGTTGAGAGAAACTAATTCAAAAAAGCCACATCAATATCAAATGATGTGGCTTTTCAATTTATAACACTTCTATATAAAAATCTTCTACACCACTTTCTTGACCATCCGATAGCTTTTCAGTTTTTCATTATCTTTTAATCTGACAAATTGCTCAAGGTGCGTAAATCCGTATTTTTCACATAAATTCCTGCTTTGAACAGATGCATTTATAGACAACTTTGAAATTGCATTTTCTGTCGCAAAACGATCAGCATAGCTCAACAAAGCTGAACCAACACCTTTACGTTGCAATTCCGGATCGATGTACAACAGATCGATATAACCATTCGAAGCAACTGTAATAAATCCACACAGGTTTTGATTGAAATACGTCAGAAATGTATGTTGGTGACGAAGCCTTTCATGCCATTTTATCTGACATATATTTGAGCACCAGGCCCTCCTCTGACTCAACGAATAATCACGATCCGACACGTTCATTACCGCCTTTTTAAACATCAAAAAAAGCAATTGACTGGTAAAGGGTGAGGTGTAGTGAGGAACGATATTCATATGCTTACAAATCCTTGAATTTTCATCTTCGTTCCAATACATCAGACTATGTAATTAATCATTAAAAAAATCTAAAGTTCATCACCCAAACTAATATTTGAGCTATCTTCAGATTAAAGTGTTTCCCAAAATAATTGCCCATCAGAATCTTGTATCTGACTGGTTCAAAGTTTCCAACCGGGCTTAAAATTATGAATATCATCGTACAGAAAATCCATTTACCTTTTTTATTAGCGTTTCTGATTTTACTAAGCTCACCAGCAATGGTTTTAAGCGCTGATTTAAACTCCGTTTCGCTCTCTGCAAACCAAACAAATTTTACCACCGGAATTAGTCTTGAGTTTGAAGTGGGGCCCGGCAACTCCGGTCAGTTAGAAGTTGGGGCTGACTCTGTATATGTCACATTTCCGGCAGGGTTTATTCTTCCTCAAAATATTTCGAATTCAGATATCAGTATTAACGGACTTAGTGTTTCCGGTTCAGATATTCGTGGAAATCTGATTGCTATTCCAGTTCCGCTTGAATTTGGACAGCAGGGAATCAGAGAGGCGACTCTTTCAATTAACAGCAATTCAGGTATTCGAAATCCACAAACGGCCGGTAGCTATTCCATCTCTTTTTACACCAGCGCGGAAACCACTCCGTTATCTCAATCAGTTACAATAAGCGCCTCAAACACAACTGTTTCTGAAGTTTCGGCTACTCCTTCACCATCAGTCGAGAATCGTCGTGCCGAATATCAAATCACATTTCGAACAGGAAAAGGCGGCTATCTTGAAGAAGATGACCGTATTTATGTCACTTTTCCCAACACCACTGTTATTCCCGTCGGCTTTCTTTCAGGAGTCACCATAAACGGAGTTTTAGCTGAAACATATCGCTCCCCTAATAATCAGCTGGAACTTGTTGTAGTTTCCCCTGAGATTATTAGCAATGAATCGTACATCAGCATCAATATTCCAACCGGAGCAGGAGTTTTCAATCCTTCTTCGGGAACGTATAATTTGTCAGTTCGAACAGAATCTGAAAATTCAGCTGTAAATTCTACCGATTTAAAGATCAGTCCTGAAGGCGTTCTCTCATTCAGTTCAATACAAGTTGCAGTTGATACCGTAAATGCCACAACGGGTTTTAATATTGGTTTCTTCACAGGTTCAGGCGGAGCTTTAAGTGCCACGCAAGATATTATTGAGCTTGTCTTCCCCGAAAACACATTTATTCCATCCAATATTTCAAGAAACACCATCAGCATAGCGAACGAACAGGGTTTCAGCGCTAATCCTACATCTCTGGAAATAAATGGACGACAGCTCAGAATGGTTACCCCGGTAAATATTGATAATGATTCAGAAGTGCTGATCACTATTTCCACATCAGCGGGAATCAAAAATCCATCTCAGCCCGGACCCTACACTCTTTTGGTTCAGACACGGGACGCATCCCAAACCATAATTGAATCACTCACACAATCCAATTCATACGGAATTGTAGCATCTGACAGTAAAGTTGGTGCAGCGACCATAACCCTGAGCGACCTTGATGAATTTGACACATCCAACCATACGCTAACCTTTAATACCGGTGATCGCGGACGACTCTCAAACCTGAATCAGGTGTTTATCACCTATCCGGCCGGGTTTAATCTGGCAACAATCTCAGGCGCTACTGTTAACGGACAAAATGTACCATCTAACGATATTTCATATTCAGGAAACCAGATCACCATTGATGTTCCAAACGGGGTTAATATTGGCAATAATAATCAGGCTGAAATTACGCTGAATAACGTCACTAATGCCGGCGAAGGCGGTTATACACTTCAGGTTGCCACTTCTGCTCAGCCGACCGCAAAAACCTCTAATACTCTTTATATTGACGCCGAATCTATTTCTGTATCATACATAAACCCATCAAACTACAAGGTGAATGCTACCGCTGGTTTTACTTTTGGTGTAAGCGGATCGGGTAGTTTTCAGAAAAAC
>Ga0306910_1000250_pt1 | contig 30632 bp, 43 predicted proteins | sample AntRauMFilla2698_FD_190438 | JGI IMG/M metagenome (GOLD analysis project Ga0306910, IMG submission 190438) | Saline lake microbial communities from Rauer Islands, Antarctica - Metagenome Filla 2 #698 (v2) (version 2) | ecosystem: Environmental > Aquatic > Non-marine Saline and Alkaline > Saline ... | reverse complement strand
TCTTCCTATATGATACAAACGATAACGATAAAATCGGTATTGTTGATGGTACAGGTACGACTTGTAACGTCTCAGTTCCAGGAAAGTGGCAAGTACTTGGCGCGACCAACCAAGCATCTGGTCTCAATTTAAATACTGGTAATACTAGAGCATCAATTACGTTGTTTCAACGTGTAGAAGATTCGACTCCAATCACTCCAGCGTACTACTGGCAACAAACTGGAGCTAGTGCTTGTAGTGATCCTGTGTCCTGTTTTGGCGGAATACAGACACTTAGTTACGCTTGTAAGAATTCTGCTACGGGGGCAACGGTTGCCGCTTCAAATTGTGGGTCAAATCCCTACCCTGCAGGTCAACGCTGTAATTATGACTACCGTCAATGCTCATGCTTCATCGCTGGAACAGACGTTCAAATGGCTGACGGATCAGTCAAGAACATCGAAGACGTAACTATTGGAGAGCAAGTGTTAGGAACTGACGGGGTAGCTAACACGGTGCTTGGATACGATCGACCAATGCTTGGTACCCGATTGCTATACAGCTTTAACGGAGGAGAATATTTCGTAACAGCAGAACACCCATTCCTAACCACTGATGGCTGGAAGTCACTTAGCGTCCCAGCTTTGATCGCTGAGGATCCAGATCTAGCTGAAGCATTAGGAGTGACAACCTTAGAAGTTGGCGATGAAATCATGAGACTAGATGGTACAACCCAGTTGATTGAAACCATTGACAGTAGAGCAGAAGAGGATCAACTACTCTACAACTTAAAACTTGATGGTAATAATACCTACTACGCCGATGAGTATGTGACCCACAATAAAAATGGTGGTGGATATTAACCACTAACTTACAAAAAACTCCCACTCAGGGAGTTTTTTTGTTTGGTGTTTGTTATACTGCTAGTACTATTATGAACAGGTCATTACTCATCATTTTGCTCTTGTGTTTGTTTCCAGCTACTAGTCATGCCTTGCTGCCGCCTGATGTGATCGTTAATATCGGTATGCAACTCGCTTATTTGGTTGGTTCAATTGTAGCCCTTGCAACCTTTGGTATTTCTAGTGTATGGCTATATGTTCGCGGTTGGTATTCTCAAAAAAAGACGTACATTTTTGGCGGTCTACTCATCCTGATACTGGTTGGTTTAAGTGGTGGTACGTATGTTGCGTATAAACATTTAAATGAACGAGTTCAAATTACTTCGTTCCCTGATGCGGGTGAAGATGTGACCTCTACAGATCGGTTATTGTATTACAGTGATTCTTTTACGGTGTACGTACCAGATCTGCTTGGTGGATCAGTTCTTGAAATTGACTTTAATCGCCAAGAGACCAGCCTAGATACATTTAGTCATCAATATTACGTCCTGGGTGCACTTGGCAGTCAGAGTTTGTTTGAGAATACATCACTAGTAGCTGCTGATGATCACGTTGATCCTAGCGGTTGGGTGCAATCATACGAACATATCGAAGCGGTAGATTTTTCTTTACGAGATACATTTAAGATTGTAGGAGAGTTGGCAGGGGATGAATATATTTTTGAGTTCAGCGATTTCCAGGGAGACTTTATCACTCGCGGCAGACTCGATTATCTGCGTCAGGCTAGTGCTTTCAAGGGAACAGTTGCGTATCAAGGAATTACGTATCCAGCGTTTGTCTATCATGAACACACCGCTGCAGTTGAGCTCGGAGCTGACTTGGTATTTTTTGACAGTAGTGCACTATCTATTCAGTCCGGGCAATTTATGTTGTGGGATGAGGGAGGGAACTTTTACTTGATTGATCAAACAACTGTCGAACCAAAGCATCCTTCCTACACGTCACACACCTGGTTGTTACACAAGGATAACCAATCGGGTGCAGTCTTTAAGGGCTATGATGCTGTGATTGAAGTTAATGGTCGTGAAGCGTTTGTTATTGAAACTGAATCCTTTGGTAGGGTGAGATTTGATCTTCAATTAGAAACTGACTATGCATCATCAGATCAAGTAACGAGAGGTTCGGTTACCGGTACTGTCACAGATGCCATCAGTACTCGCGCTATCGTTGGGTCGGTATATTTTGACATTACGCCACGATGATAGTGCACGCCAACACAACTAATGTAGAACTTACTATTGGCAGTAAAGCTAAAGTGTTACAAGACTTGTATCAAGTAGGGTTCGCCGTGCCAGAATTTGTTATTGTTTCGGCTGAATCACTTATAATTTTACAGGATGATCCAACCACGGGTGCCCAATTGCAAAATGAAATTACAGATTCGCTGAGGGCCAGTTTATATGCAGTTCGCTCGGCTGCAATTAGTGAAGACACAAATCTAACAGCGCAGGCAGGAAGATTTTTGACCAAGCTGCGCGTGACAGAACCTGAACTTATCTCAGCTATCAACGAAGTTTTGTCAGATGCAAACAGCAAAGGTATTCCCACAAAAGAATTTTCCGTGATTGTGCAAGAGTATGTTGCACCGCAGTATGCAGGGGTACATTTCACTCTTGATCCCAATAGTCACTACCAAATCACAACTGAGTACCGCGCAGGTGGTGGTGAGGCGGTAGTTGGAGGTGAGTCAGTTTCTAAAATCACAAACAGTCGCAGTGTCACCCTTGTTGCCACGTCTCCCAAAAAAACTGCAGAACCTTTTTATGCCGATCTGTACACTGTGGCTACAGTGATTGAAGAAAAATACAATTGGCCACAAGATATCGAATGGGTTTGGCACGCAGGAAAGTTGTCTATTGTGCAAGCCAGGCCAATTACAACTATTAGTTCACAGCAATGGAGTGGGATCCAGTTGCTTGATCGCAGGCTCACAACTGACAGCCCGTTTTATTATGCTCAAGATTCGTTGGCTGAAGCGTTTAGTCAAACTACCGCTCTAGGGTTTTCGCTTTTACAATTGCTTTATGCTCGTGGTAGATCAGTCGAAACGGCTTATCAAAAAATTGGGGTGACGTATTCTGCCACTGATCACTTCACTCAATTTGGTAACAGTGTGTTTATCGATAAATCTATCGAACTGGCGAATCTCTATCCTTCACTTGGGTACGTTGGTAATAAAATACGGATTGTGTCATTGCGTAATTTTTGGACGACGATCAAAAACATGTACCGACTAACTTTTATGTCGATTAGTCCTCTAGCTGAACTCCAGAAAAATGTAACGTATATTTTAGAATCAGAATTTAAAACTGATGCTACGTTATCTGAACGAGTAAACGTGTATGTTACTAATTACAGTTGGCTATATTTAGTTGGTATCAAGTATGCACATATACAAAAAAAGCTAGAACAAATGGTTGGTGTAGCAGAAACTAGAACATTAATGCTGCAGTTACATAACACCATTTCTTATATACCACCCAGTTCTATTGAGGTCTTGCTAGGTCAGTCGGTTGGTAACTCGGTTTCGTATGATGATACGTCTGTGTTTACAATTATTCAGCAGTCCAAAACCAAACAGTCAATTGAAGGTATCGTAAAGGCTTTGGCTGTGCCCGCTTGGAAACAGTCGACGTTGATTAATCTGTGTCAGCAATTACAAAAGCTTGAGCATCTACGTGAGCAGGCACGGTGGGGAGGGGTGCGACTCATGCAGTATGTCAGAGCGGGACTTGCAGATATAAGTTCATATGACGCTTTACCTCATGTAAAAATTTCTGAACTGTTAACTTGCTCGGTTGACCAAAGTGTTTGCAGTGATCGCAGAACTTCATTTGTTGGCAATAAGAACGTCTTATTACCAACTGTAATTGCAAGTTTTGTTCAGACTGAAAGTGAGAAACAAACTTATGGTGTGTCATCTGGAAGCTGTACCGGCACACTGGTGACTCATGAACAATTACAGCATCTCCCTGAAGGTGACTATATATTAGTTGTGACAACATTATCTCCCGATCTAGCACAGTATCTACCAAAAGTAGTGGGGGTCATTTCTCGTAACGGTGGCCTGCTCTCACACATGGCTATTGTTGCGCGAGAAGCAAAGGTGCCAGTAGTGATAAGTAGTAGATACTTAAAACTTGGTAGTCGGGTGTATCTTAATGGAGAGACTGGTGAGGTCGCTAGTTAGTGGTGAGAATATCTTTTATAGAACAACATATTCCAATTATATATATACTAAAATTGCTACAATAACCAGATACAATAATTATCATGAAATCATTCACCAGCCCCCTGCGAGACATTGGCTATCTCACCATCGCACTCACCTTAGCCCTAACCGCAAACTTTGCGTACGGACAATGGGCTAACCCAACAGTTGCCCCAACCGGCGGTAATATCGCAGTCCCAATCAACATCGGTACTGTTAATCAAGTTAAAAGTGGCGGCATTGGTGCCAGCACTATGGCGGTTGGAAACGGTTTTGCTTTTTCCTTTCTAAACACTACCGGTGGAGGAAGCACTGCCTATCGACTAGAAAATAATGACGGTACTGGAAAACTTCTTGTCATACATGAACACTCTTGGTGGTACAGCAGCACAATTTGAAACTACTGGTTTTGCATTTAAGGAAATCTACAACCCAGGTGATGGAGCCTACCGGTTCCTTACTTCTGGTTTGTCTGGTGCTGCAGGAAGTCCTATTACTTGGACTCCAGCCTTAACCATTGCAGGTAACGGCGACATTAATGTGAACCGAGTGTGTGATATCAATGGGGCAAATTGTTGGGATCCAGCATCACAACCACAAGGAGGAAGTAGTTTGCCAAACTGTAGTGACGGGCAAATACTAGTCGCGCAAGGAGGATCGTGGAATTGTAGTACTCCTGCAGCTCCACAGACACCTGACCCGTCACCATCTTCTCCTTGGTATCCTGCAGTCGACCAATCATGTTCTGCAGCGTGTGGAGCACAGGGTCTAGTAGCAGACAACCGATGTTGGTCAGGTGAGAACAAACTAACCGGTACACCAAATGGTATTACGTTCCCTTGGGGTCAGTGGGGTACTTATGGAACCATCGGAATACAACGAACAGATGGTATGTGTTACGCGGGTGGGCAATTGCAAGATAATGATGTAACCGACATAACAGTCGCATGTTATTGTGCAACAAACCCATCACCAATCTATCCACGAACATCACCACCCCCACCCCGAGAAGACATCGAAAATGGTCGCTAGTAGTAATTAGTAAGACCATAGAAACCCTCAGGTACTCCTGGGGGTTTCTTGCAAAAAAATGCACCTCTGGTACGATAGCTGCACCGCACACAGAGTATCTGTTTGTGGAGCGACATATATTGCTCTTTCACACGTTTCTTGGTTGTTATCCATGACGCAGCGTTCTCGCGCCGTTATGAATGACAATACAAGAGCTCACGCTTTTAGCGATTGTGTGCGGATTATTATTCAATACTAACAGTATTATTTATGGCAGAAGCATACGATCGATCAAAAGATCACATTAACGTAGGAACTATTGGTCACGTTGACCACGGTAAGACTACTTTGACTGCAGCTATCCTAACTACCCTTAACGCCAAGGGAGAAGGGTACTCAGCTAACGTGAAAGACGTAGGTGAAATTGACAAGGCTCCAGAAGAAAAAGCTCGAGGAATTACTATTTCGCTTTCTCACTCAGAATACGAATCTCCAAAGCGACACTACGCGCACATCGATGCGCCAGGTCACGCCGACTACATCAAGAACATGATTACTGGAGCAGCCCAAATGGATGGTGCTGTGCTAGTAGTGGCTGCGACTGATGGGGCAATGCCACAGACAAAAGAACACATCCTTCTTGCGAAACAAGTTGGAGTACCAAAGATGCTTGTTTTCCTAAACAAGTGTGACATGGTGGACGACGAAGAAATGCTTATGCTCGTAGAAGAAGAACTTCGAGAAGACCTAACCAAAGCTGGATACGACGGAGAAGGAGCGCCGATCATCCACGGTTCAGCCCTTAAGGCACTTGAAGGTGATGCAGACTACCAGGCCAAGATCATTGAATTGGTCGACGCGATGGACTCATACTTCCCAACCCCAGAACGAGAACTAGACAAGCCGTTCCTTATGCCAATCGAGGACATCTTCTCAATTGAAGGTCGAGGAACAGTGGTAACTGGACGAGTGGAACGAGGAATCGTAAAGGTAGGTGAAGAAGTAGAGATCGTTGGTATCGAAGATACAAAACTAACTACTGTTACTGGAGTGGAAATGTTCAACAAGCAACTGGATCAAGCGCAAGCTGGAGACAACGCTGGAATTCTTCTACGAGGTACCAAGAAAGAAGACGTACACCGAGGACAAGTACTAGCCAAGAAGGGTTCAGTAACTCCACACTCAGAATTCGAAGCTGAAGTATACGTTCTATCAAAAGACGAAGGTGGACGACACACTCCATTCTTCTCAGGATACAAGCCACAGTTCTATGTTCGAACAACGGACGTAACTGGAGACGTAACACTAGCTGACGGAACAGAAATGGTTATGCCTGGTGATACCGCTACTTTCAAAGTGAAGCTAGTTGCCCCAGTAGCCATGGAAGAACAAACCAACTTTGCGATTCGTGAAGGAGGGAAGACGGTAGGAGCCGGTGTTGTAACAAAGATCGTTGCCTAATCGCGATCGATAACGAATAACACTATGGCAACAGACACAACATCAACAGATAAAGCAGCCGGAGCAATCAACAAGCTGCGTATCCGAGTACGAGCCTACGAGCACAAAATTCTCGATGCTAGTACTAAACAAATCATTGACACAGCTATGCGTTTTGACGCAACTGTAGTTGGGCCGATCCCACTTCCGACAGAAATTAAGAAGTACACGGTCAACCGTTCAACTTTCGTGCATAAGGACGCGCGAGAACAGTTTGAGATGCGAACACACAAGCGTGTGATCGACATCCTGAACCCAAGTCCAAAAGTAGTCGAGGCTCTAACGAACCTTTCACTACCGTCCGGAGTCAATATCGACGTGAAGATGATGTAACTTGAGCTACAGAGCGTAGCGACAATAGCGAAAGTTCGCCAGTGATTGGCCCTTTCACAAGGCTAATCATCGGTGACAAGTTGACTCGTGGCTTCACTCTGGACACTCTGTGTCAGTTAGTCATGCAAATCCGCCTTTAGGCGGATTTTGCTTTGGGTATGATGTCTGTGCTTAACAAAACACCCGCCTAATCGCGGGTGTTTTGTTATCCCCAGTAGGAGGTTGCGGTTTTTGTCGGGGGTGGCATTATATAGGAACAGACGAAAGGGGGCGCAATGCATCTATGCATTGCGCCTTTCTCCGTTTGTATAGCTAGAGGACTCTTTCGGGAATAATCGAGCTATGAAGTAATCTGTAGTAAAGAAAAGTCGAGGGCCACAATTTGGTGGATGCCTCAGAACAATTTTGTTCTTTAAAAAATAATTTAAAATCTTTATGGAAAATAAAACTCCACTAAGTCAAAGTATGGATCAGATGGCCAGTGAGAATAACTGGATGGTTCACTGCTTAAGTTTAGCTACTATTGGTATGCTTGCTTATATGCAGTTAGCCCCGATCATCGCCTAGCGATTAGATCACATTTGATTACCAGCTTAATTAAAAAGCCGCACGACACAATGTCCGATGCGGCTTTGTTGAATGAGCAAATGCTCGAATAGCATATTGCGAATTTATGTCCCAATTCGTTCTGCCTTTGGGCGAATTGCTGGACGGAATGAGCAAACGAGCGTAGTTGAAACAGTCTGGGAGACTGCTTCAAGATTGCGAATGTATGCCCTATTCCTGTTCGCTTTGAGCGAATTTGACTAGGTTTCAGAAGACGTCAGTATTTAATATTAATATTTGTTAGGTTATGTCGTGTGGGTTAAAATAAAAATATGAAAAATTTAGAAAAAGTATCAACTACAGAAAACATAGAATCTAAAAAAGAAAAGCTTGGGAAGTTAAAAAAAAGTTTGACACTGTCTGCCGGACTCTTGGCGGTAACTGCCAGTTTTGCAGAAGCACAAGGACAGTCAGATGAAGAGATGATTCATTGTTTAACAGATACAGCTGCACAAAACTTTGAGACTGTAAAAAATCGCTTCCCTGATCTTAATCAAAAAATGGCGGCGTTTGCAGAAGCGCGTGATGCTGCAATGGACGAGGGTGATTATGAAAAAGTGGCCAATCTTTTAGAAGATGTTCAGGAGGTCAGCGATTTTAGGTATGAAAACTTTGCGTACGTTGTGCAGATGAAAGACTACTGTCAAAATGAGCTCACTAACTTAGAGGTGCAGATAGCAACAGCTGACGCAGAAGGGGTTGATAGTTCCGACATGAAGCAGAAGCTAGACAGTCTCGAGCAAGTGGTTGAAGATCTAGAAGAGCTGCAAGAAGGATACAGAGACCTGTAGAAAAAATAAAAAGCCGCACAGACACAATGTCCGATGCGGCTTTGTTGATTGTGGTCACTTTTTTCGAGCTGCAATGCTGTCAAGCATTCTGACTCTGGCTTTTGCATCCAGATCACCTGCAGCAGCTTTTGCTTCCAGTGGGGCGAGGTCAGCAGCAAGCAAACCATTCCTCCAGCTAGTTGCGTCTCTAAATATGCGCTTGGCTGCAACAGGTGAGTCTACCAGCTGCCTCATCATCTGCGCAGTAAGTGTGAGTGGTGTTGGTCCGCTAGGTGGTTCACTCGCCATGTTCGTCCTCCCCGTGTGATGTCCATGTCTATAAAATATATATCACACCCTTGCTTTTTGCACCAGAATCCGTATACTCTCGGGTAGCTGTAAAGACCTATGTACACGAAGTTACTTCGTGGACCACTGGGCACAAACCGCGCATTTACTTGTGCGTGTGCCCGTGCGACCGTTGCGAAAGCAATGGAAGTGCCCTTGGGTACTCGCACGCTAAGCATTGCGCGGTTTGTCGTATGGGTCTGCAGTTTTAATAGAAGAGAGAGGGTAACCTCTCTCGACAGTAAGGTTCATACAAATGAAATTTATACTAGGAACCAAAACTGGCATGACCCAAGTCTTCACCGAAGACGGACAATGTCACGCAGCCACTGTACTAATGGTAGCGCCAAGCGTAATCTCGCAGGTCAAAACTGCCGAAGTCGATGGGTACGATGCTGTCCAGCTTGCGTCAGGTACTCAAAAAGAGCACCGAGTCAGTAAGGCTGCCAAAGGTCACTTTGGATCAGCTGTAGCCGTAGCACGGGAATTCCGCGCTCGAAAAGGCTACACCACAGAAACCACTGCCGGTATTGAAAAGGGTGCTGCACTTGATGCATCAGTCTTTGAGCCAGGAGACGAAATTACCGTCTCTGCAGTTAGTAAAGGAAAAGGCTTCCAAGGTGTTGTGAAGCGACACAAATTTGCGGGTGGACGTCGATCACACGGACAGAAGCACTCTGAACGTGAACCGGGGTCAATTGGAGCAACTGGAATCGCTCGCGTTCTTAAGGGGACAAGAATGGCCGGCCGCATGGGTGGTGACACTATCCAAGTTAAAGGACTACGGGTGCTTCAGGTTAATGCCGCAGAAAACATCCTTGTCGTATCAGGCGCTGTGCCAGGACGAAAAGGAACTTTAGTAGAAGTGTTCAGCACACCTAAATAATCACTGATATATGAAATCAACAATCTATACCCGTGAAGGTGCAGAGAAAGGCGAGGTAACTCTTCCAGAATCTGTATTTGGGATAAGCTGGAATGCAGACTTAGTTCACTCGGTTGTGGTGGGAATGCAGGCCAACGCTCGCGAAGGTACAGCTCACACCAAAGACCGAAGTGAAAAGCGCGGTGGTGGACGAAAGCCATGGCGACAGAAGGGAACTGGTCGCGCGCGACACGGTTCAAGGCGGTCTCCGATTTGGACTGGTGGTGGTGTGACATTTGGTCCACGATCAGAAAAAGACTACTCAGTTAAAATCAACAAAAAAGTACGAGCCAAAGCGTTTGCAACCGTGATGTCTAAAAAGCTAGCCGACAACGAAGTTATCTTTGTTGAAACCCTAGCAATGGACGAGCCAAAAACCAAAGACGCGTTGGCAGTAATCAAAGCACTAGCCAAAGGATCAGGAAACGATTCTCTAGCAACCAAGCGAAAGAATGCCGCACTAGTTGTGCTATCAGATCGTAATCTTGCGACTGAAAAAAGCTTCCGTAACTTTGGTAATGTCGAAGTGGCGCAAGCCAAGGATATCAACCCAGTTGACCTCCTCACTTACAAGTATGTTGTTGTAGCGGATCCAGCTGCTGCTGTCGAAATCTTCGCAGCCCGAGTTGGTGCTACAGCTCCTAAGTCAAACTAACATGGCCCTCTTTGGATCTAAAAAAGTGAAAGAAGAGGAGAGCACAGCCGTGGTAGCTGATACAAATTCAGTCGGACCAGCGCCTTTGGCAACTGACCGAAACCTGGCATCAGTTATTATTGCTCCACGTATCACAGAAAAAGCAGTTGGCATGAGTGAGCGAAACGTATACACATTTGTGGTACGTCCAAACGCCACCAAGTTTGCTGTCCGTGACGCAATCAAAGCTCTCTACAATGTGACGCCGGTGAAAGTAAACATCGTCAACAAAAAAGCTGCCAAGCGAGTCAAAGGATTTTCTGGCAAGACAGTACACAACAAAGGAATGAAAAAAGCCTATGTGTATCTGAAGAAGGGTGACACTATTAACTTGGTGTAGTCATTCGCTTCCAGCGATTCTCCCTTGATAGGTCGAATCGGGAAGTAAATTCGCAATATGCTCTTCGAGCATTTGCTCATTCCGCCCAGCAATTCGCCCAAGGGCAGAACGAATTGGGACATAAATTCGTAATATGCTCTTTGAGCATTTACTCATTCAATTATTAGTTAGGAAGATAAGCGAAGCCTAGCGCTTTAGCACTAGTTTCTAACATTCACAATTATGGTAAAGAAATATAAACCAACATCAGACGGTCGTCGTGACGGTTCGGTGATTGAATACAAAAAGAAGCTCACGACAACAAAAAGTAATCCACTAAAAGGACTTACCAAAGGAAAGCGAAGTACTGGTGGTCGTAACAGTGATGGTCGAATCACCACTCACTACCGAGGTGGTGGAAACAAGCGAACGTATCGATTGATTGATTTCAAGTACGACAAGCTAGATGTTCCGGCAACAGTTGAGACTCTCGAGTACGATCCTAACCGATCAGGATTTATTGCGCTCATCTGTTACGCGGACGGTGACCGTCGATACATTTTGGCTCCACAAAAACTTAAGGCTGGAGACCAGATCGTAGCGTCAGCTACCGCCAAGGTAAAAGTTGGTAACCGACTACCACTATCAGCAATTCCAGTTGGTAACTACGTATACAACGTAGAAATCAACCCAGGCGCCGGAGCACGATTAGCGCGGTCGGCCGGGAACTACGCAGAAGTAGTAGCTCAAGACGACAAGCACACAACTCTCAAGATGCCATCATCTGAAATCCGAAAGGTTCAGAAGTCAGCTTGGGCCTCAATTGGAGCAGTATCAAACGAGGAGTATCGTTTGGTATCAATCGGAAAGGCTGGTCGAGCACGACACATGGGCCTACGTCCAAAGACTCGTGGTGCTGCGAAGAACGCTGTTGACCACCCACACGGAGGTGGTGAAGGTAAGTCTCCACGGGGACACCGACGTCAGCGAACCAAGCAAGGTCGTCCAACAGGAAAGGGTCAAAAGACTCGTTCTCCAAAGAAGTACTCAAACAAACTCATTGTGAACCGACGAAAGGCGGGACCACTCATGGGGGGCAAGAGATAACTCAAAAGAAAACATCCGCAAGGGTGTTTTCTTTTGAGTTAGTTTCTGACTAATGTCAGAAACGTGCCTCTTGCCCGGCCGGAGCATGTGAGGAGCGCGTCCTTGCGCGACGATCAGTGAGGCGTGCCGACGAGTCAAGAAAATACTGAGCGTAGCGATTGCAAGGTGAATTGATTTAGAATAAATCAAGAGAGGGTACCCTGGGGTATATTTACTTGAACTTGTGGGGCAAGAGGTTGCAGTCCGGTAGGACGAAACCTGTACCGCTCCTGTAAGGAGGCGAGCAATTAGTAGATTTGGTATCGTAGACGAGCAGATATACTTAATGACTTGTGAGGTAAGAGGTACACAAACACAAAAACACTCCAGACGGAGTGGTTTTGTGTTTAGTAGTAGAGTGATACAATGGATGCATAATCGATAAATCAATCACTTTTACTATGAACCTTTCAGTTTCACGCGTTAATTTACTTGGACTCACTCTCCTAGTAGTAACCTTTATTTCCACTCCTTTTCTGGCTAGTGCTCAGTCGGTTAATGACTGTTCTTTTAGTCGCACCCTAGAGCTTGGTGTAGACGGAGAGGATGTTAGATGTCTACAGACCTACCTTAATGGGGCGGGATTTGTAATTGCTGAATCGGGACCTGGGTCTGTTGGTAATGAAACCAGTCTGTTTCGTGGTCTGACCGAAGCGGCTGTCATTGAGTGGCAGCAGGCGAGCGGAGTGGTACCGTCAAGTGGTGTATTTGGACCACAATCACAGGCAGCGTACTTGCTTGATTTAGTGACACAGCTCGAGGGAGCACAAACAGCACTGACACCAGCTACAGCGCAGCCACTACCAGTTGCCAGCACACCTAGTCCAGAAGTTGCGGGAGTGTCTACCAGTGCAGCTGAGCAAGAGCGAGAAGATGCTATGCAGCTACTTGAGGATATTGTAAACGTGCTTGTTAATGCAGAAGAGCAGATTGAAGATGCTGATGAAGACGAGCAGGCCGAGTTGCGAGAAGATCTACGTGACGTCCGAGAAGACTTCTATAAAGTTCTCCTTAATTTCTTTGCTGAAGAATACGATGAGGTTGAAGACGTTGCCAATAGTATCTTTGCCGATGCGGTAGATGTGCTCGAAGACGCCGGTGGTGAGTCAGAAATGAGCGAAGCTGAAGATCTGCTCGATGATGTCTTGGATCTATTTGAAGATGTAGAAGAACTCCTTGAAGAAGCAGAAGACGCTGACGCTGACGTGGGTGATGCACCCGACATGCTTGATGAAGCCAAAGATCTCCTCGATGACGCACAAGATGCCTTTGACGATCGAGTCTACCGACAAGCTATCAGTGATGCACTGGATGCAGAAGAAATCTTAGAAGATGCTAAAGATGAAATTGATGTTGTAAGTGAACGAGACGCAATTGATGATGTAGAAGATGCTAAAGACGAATACGAGCGCGCCGAAGATGAAATTAACGAGGCTGAGGATGACGGTGAAGATGTCGACGAAGCCGAAGATTTCCTTGATGACGCAGAACGAGAAATCAAACGAGCCGAAGCAGCGCTAGATGATGAAGATTGGGAAGATGCGGCCACGCTGGCAAAAAAAGCTGAGAAGTTGATTGACCAGGCCATAGATTCAATTGGTGGGTCTGACGAAGATAAAGAAGAAGCTGAAGATGCCATCGATGACGCCTGGGATGAATACCGTGACGCGGACGACGAGGTAGATGAAGCTGAAGATGATGACGACCGTGGCGCAGATGATGCGCGAGACCTGCTCGACGAAGCGAAAGATCTACTCGAGGAAGCCGAGGATGCCTATGATGACGAAGATTATGATGAAGCAATTGATCTAGCAGAAGAAGCCGAAGATTTGATTGATGAAGCATTAGATGAGTTATAGAATATGAGTTTTCTTGAGCGACTTGGCTTTGGGCAACCAAATGAAACTGAAAAAGAACCAAAAGGTTCAATCAAAGATGTTAATGATTTGTTAATACTGGCAGAACGTAATGATAGTGTGCAAACTATCCTTGATACGTTCGAAGAAAACATGGAGGAAATTTCCAATAACGTTATGATGGGAGGTGGTTCTACTACTCCAGGGGATCGGGCATTGGTTATTAGATTTGCTGCAACAGCAGCAAAGGATCTCAAAGAATTAGGTTACGAAGTAAGTCCAGAAATTATTAGTCAGACTCATTAAACCCCAGGTTTACGAGAACGCTGTGAGAATGAAAATTCTCGCAGTGTTTTGGTTTCCTTCAACTGACTAATAATAGTTGCAGCATTGACACCGTGCACGGCTACTTTTTGTACGCCTTGGCCAGTAATGATCAGCTCACACCCACTAACTAGATCAACCGCAGTCACAAACCGCTTACCACCCTTGCGTCTGGACGTCGTGCTGATCTCACCCGGTGCGATCATTTTAATCCCCGGGATTTTATATAGTTCACGTACAACAACAGTCGCTGTTTCAGTGAGGGTAGTGTGTTCTCTTCCGCGAGGTTTTGGCATATCTTATACTCTAAAAAACCAACCAATAATATATACAAATACATATAAGACAATCAACGTACCGATTCCAATTTTCGCCCATTTTGAATTATATATACTTCCTAGCCAGGCTAATAGCGCAATGACAATTATTGAATCAACTGAGTTGACCCAGCTTCCATAATATAACGGATCATAGTAGGACAACGGACTGAAAAATCTCCAGTCCGTTAATGGCCAAAAATGACGGTAGGCGTCGTCGTGGTGTACAAAGAAGTCGAGCGAGGCATGCAGTAGGGCAGATAGTGAAAACCACTGTAACAATCGTTGCTTAGTAATAGTCGCAACCAGTAGTAGAAGTGGCCACAGCAGTAGTGAGTGCGACAGGGTGATAAGTGGTGACCAAGCTGAGTCAAAGTACAAAACATCCCACATCAATTGCTGACTGGTTCCTAGTAATATTGTATGTACAAAAAAGAAAGCGTACGTCGGTATATCTGGTACCAACCCACCAGCCACAATAGTCAGGGTTCGTAGCTTGTTGGGTTGCGAATCGGTGGCTTTAGCCAGCGCCCAGCTATAAATCATGTGCGACGGCGTAATCATGGTTGTAGCCTAGCACAAAATAAAAAGAACGATCATCGATCGGTCTTAGGTCTAATGGGTACATCATATATAGCTGCCTTATATGCTCGTGAGCGCGACTGAAGTAGGTACTCCTTTAGCAACAAACGAAGCCATTTCTGCAGCTACGCGTTTATTTGAATCAATGCCTGCTAAGGCAAGGACTTCTGTGCCATCACGGCTGTGTACCCAGCGTTCTATTTGCATGATACCTGTCCCAAACTTTTTGTTGTCAGCGATTGCGTCGTCGAGGGCTGCTAATACTACTGCAGCAAACAGCTGTCGAGCGTGCTCGGCCTGCTCCCGAGTGTTGATGTCGTCATCAATGTACATATTCGAACTCCTGAACTCTTGTAAGTCTGACTGCTAAAGTACTGTAATCTAAAACTAAGTCAATATGTCATTGACTTTATTGGTCAGTTTGGTATTCTCATGGACGTTCCAACCTCAATGTTGTATTGGCCATATCTAGCCAGTACACACAAAGTAAAACGAAATACAAGAGGTTGGGAGCTTCTACTAAGGCCGGCCGTTACCTGTCTTTATAAGAGGCTCCCATCAAGCGCGTTTACAACGCGCTGCAACTGGTTATACAACCAGGGCGCCCATTAATTAAACATTTATTATGTCACGATCACTCTATAAAGGACCAAACGTTGACGAGAGAATTCTCAAAAAAGTTGCCGGAAAAAAACCCGGAGAGAGTGGAGTCATTAAGATCTGGAAGCGCGGATCTGTGATTTCACCGGAAATGGTAGGATTTACTTTCGGTATTCACAACGGACGAGAACACATTGAAGTACTTATCGCTGAAGAAATGGTAGGGCACAAGTTTGGAGAATTTTCTCCAACCAAGAAATTCCACCGACACGGAGGTAAGATGCAGAAAGAACTTGAACAGAAAAAGAAAGAAGCTGAAATTTCAGCTGCTAAAGCTGCTAAGTCTGCTGGATAATAATTTACTATATGAAAGCATTCCTAAAAAACTATCGCCAATCACCACGTAAGGTTCGCCTGCTCGCTGATTTGGTGCGCGGAAAGAAAGTCTCTGAAGCTCTTACAACTCTACAATTTGTAGACAAGCGAGCAGCTGATCCATTTGCAAAAGTGATTAAATCAGCTGTAGCAAACGCTGCAGACCAAGGTCAAAACGTAGAAAATCTCGTTGTTAAAACTGTAACGGTCAACAAAGGGGTAACGTACCGACGAATGATGCCTCGAGCACGAGGTTCAGCATCACGTATTAACAAGCGTAATAGCCATATCCTTGTGGAGCTTGGCACTAAAAAATAATTGGTATGACACACATAGCTCATCCATACATTCAACGGATCGGTATCAACCGTGACTGGAAAAGTCGTTGGTTTACTACTAATCCAGCTAAGTTCCGAGAATACCTACGGGTAGACGCGGCACTACGCAAAATGCTTAAGGTTCGTCTCAAAGGGATGTCAGTTGACACTCTTGAAATCGAGCGAAGCGAAAAAGCCATTCGATTGATCATCAAGACTGCGCGCCCGGGAATTATTATCGGACGAAGCGGAGAAGGAATCACTAAACTCAAAAAAGAAATTGATCTATTTTTGCGAAAGCAAAAAATGAGTGAGCCACTTGAACTGAAAATTGATATCGAAGAAGTTCGTTCGCCAGAATCATCAGCCAGCATCGTTGGTCAGATGATTGCCGAAGGACTCGAAAAGCGAATGACGTTTCGTCGAGTAATGAAACAAACAGCCGAAAAAGTAATGGCCAACCGTGATGTCGAAGGAGTTCGAATCAGTCTAGGAGGCCGGCTAGGTGGAGCTGACATGGCTCGAAAAGAAGAAATTAAAAGAGGACGGGTACCACTACAAACACTCCGAGCAGACATCGACTTTGCCAGAGTGGAAGCTAATCTACCGTATGGTGTGATTGGTATCAAAGTATGGATCTATCGAGGGGAAGTATTTGCTGACCGAAAAGCCGGTCAAGCTGATCAAGAAGCTCGATCTAGCCGACCAACTAACTAATAACGTATGTTGTTTCCAAAAAAAGTAAAACACCGAAAGTGGCAAACACAACGTAAAAGTGAAGCCAAGCGACAACGGCCTGACACACGAGGTGTCACCATCTCGTACGGTTCATTTGGACTCAAGGCCATCACTGGTTCACGAGTTCGATCAAACCAAATCGAAGCTGCTCGTCGAGTTATCTCACGAACTATGGGTAAGGCTGGAAAGTCTTGGATCCGAATCTTCCCCGATCGACCAATTACCAAGAAAGCAGCCGAGGTACCGATGGGTAAAGGAAAAGGAGATCCAGATCACTTTGTATTTGAAGTACAACCTGGTCGAATCCTATTTGAAATCGACGGAGTATCTGAAGAGATCGCCCGCGAAGCGCTTAGAAAAGCGACCGCTAAATTACCAGTCAACACAAAGTTCGTGCGTCGAGACGACACACGCGTGTAATCGTATTTATTATGACAAACATGCTAGACATCAAGAAGAAGTCTGACCAAGAACTCGTTGAGTTCACAGAAGCTGGTCGCGAAGCACTCCAAGGAGAACGCTTTAAAGATAAGTTCAGCAAAAGTGCTAACATCATTCACACCAACAAGAAAGATGTTGCACGAGCGCTGACCGAACTAAATGCTCGCCGAAATAAGCCTGCAACAAAATAGCCTATGACTACCGAAACAAAAACAACAAAAGGTCGTACGCTCAAAGGAACTGTTGTGGCAGCCAAAATGGTTGACACCTGTACAGTTGCAGTCGAGCGATACGTGAAGCACCCAAAGTATAAAAAGTTTCTCAAGCGAACAAGTAAGTTTCTTGTGCATGATGCCGGAAATACAGCTAACGTTGGAGACAAGGTCGAAATCGTAGAAGTCCGTCCAATTTCAAAGCGGAAGAGCTTTGCAATCGTAACTGCAAAATAATATGATTCAACCACAAACAATGGTGAAGATCACCGATAACTCAGGAGGAAGAATAGGACGTGTATTTAAAGTACTTGGCGGATCAAAAAAGCGATACGCTGAACTTGGAGAAATGGTAGTACTTGCAGTACAAACTGCAGAGCCACGTAAGCAAGTAAAGAAAAAAGACGTTGTGTACGGTGTAGTAGTTCGACAGAAAAAAGCGTACCGTCGAAAAGATGGATCTTACGTTAGTTTTGACGACAACGCTGTAGTACTCGTTGATAAAGAGAAGAAAGAGCCTCGAGCAAACCGCGTCTTTGGTCCAGTACCACGAGAACTTGCAGAAGCTGGTTATCAGAAAATTGTATCTCTTGCACCTGAAGTGGTGTAGGCGATCTCATAAGAATCATCATATGAAAATTCGAACAGGAGATACAGTGAAAGTGATCGCTGGAAAAGACAAAGGAAAGACAGGGACTGTCTTGCGGACAGTCGCAGAATCCAATCAGGTAGTTGTTGAGGGACTAAATGTTTCAAAGCGACACCAGAAAGGTAAGCGAAAAGGTTCAGCTGGACAAATTATTGAAAAGAGTATGCCAATTGATGCATCAAACGTGAGCCTAATGGAAGGCGACAAAGCCGTCCGAGTAGGGTATTCCATTGAAGATGGAAAGAAGATCCGAGTGGCACGTCCATCAGGCAAGAAGATCTAACCAGTACAGTAGCCGCGGTGAATTTCTTTGTCGTTACGACCATGTGTTCAGTCGCCGTGGGTTTACCACGTCTTCATCACACATAATCTAAACTCCGCGAACTTCACTCACGGAAACAGCACTGGGACAAATTATAATTAAGCTAAGTAAGGAGTATGGAATCAGTACAGACTCGCCTCACATCGGTCTATGAATCTCTCAAGGGAGATTTTGGATACAAGAATGTGAACGAAGCAGCAACTATCGAAAAGGTGGTTGTATCAGTAGGAACCGGTCGGGTTGAAGACAAAGCCAAGATCGCTTTGATCCAAGACAGGCTAGCCCTTATCACCGGACAAAAGGCTGCACCACGAGCAGCTCGTCTATCAATCGCAGCCTTCAAGCTCCGAGAAGGTGATATCGTTGGATACCAAGTCACCCTTCGGGGCGCTCGAATGATCGACTTTATGAATAAGTTGGTCCACGTAGCACTGCCACAGACTCGTGACTTCCGTGGTCTAAAGACTACATCAGTTGATGAAATGGGTAACTACACCCTAGGAATCAAAGATCACACGATCTTCCCAGAAACCGCAGACGAAGATATCAGAGATGTCTTTGGAATGTCGATCACAATCGTAACCACAGCCAGCACCAAGCCAGAAGCAGAAGCGCTTTTAAGGCACGTTGGCATGCCATTGAAAAAAGTAGAGACTGAAGCGAAAGCGTAAGGAACTACTCTTTAGAAAGCAAACAGTTTTGCTTTCGACAGGGGCATGAGGCGGAAACATGTTTTTCTCTCTTTCCTAAAGAGAAAAAACAGTTGAGTCGGGCCCGATAGCACAAAGTAAAATCGTACGCATAGCGTACGATTTTACTTTGCGACTAGTGGGTGCCACTGAAAAAAGTAGAGACTGAAGCGAAATAATAGCTCTACCTCTAAACAAATAAAAGTCAGCGCCTACCGGCGCTGACTTTTATTATATTCTCAGGGTAAATATCACTTCGGTGAGATCTGGATAGAGTTGTGGGAAGAGATAAAAAAGCAGACCTAAACTAGGTCTGCCGTGACATTATTCAGCTGCCGTTTTCATGTTAACGACGCTGGAGAGCTGGTCTTGGTTGAGGCTCAGATTGAGTGGTTCCAGCTCGCGGTCAATTGCTTCCACTATGGATTGTAGTTGCGAGTTCGCTGTGGCCAACCTTATGTCCACTCGTCTTGCTTGTTCACGAATACCAACTTCTGCTTTGAGACCGACAGTGATGAGTTTTTCTAGTCGCTCACAGTCGCGTTCGCATTGATCTATCAGTGCGTAAGCATCTTTGACTGTTTGGTCGCTGTAGCGTTGCGCAAGGTCGCGCGAGACCACAGACATCTGTGCTGCAACAACTCGCAAATCGGGGGTAAGTGCTTCAAGGTCAGGGTGTTGCAAAAGTACGCCCATCCGCTCCCGCATCGCATCAAATTGACTAGACAAGGTAAATCTACCAGTACGATCTTCCTGATGGGAGATTGTATATGCCCGAGTCACATGGTCCATGCTGATGCAAAACGAACGTTCGATTTCAGCTGCTTGTAACGGTTGTCCACCAGTCCACATAGCTATAGGGATACAGCTGCAGAGTATAGCCAGTAGCAGCACGACTGTTTCTCCGCGGTCTATGCCTAGAATAATCACTTCTGGCGCAAGGGTTGAGTTGAGTTTTGTCATGATGTAGTACCACCACACCAGACCGGTTACTGTCGCGGATATGGCTACGGTTGTCCAAAATAGGATTCGCCGTACGACCAAGATTGTTTTTGCCTGCATTCTAGCCTCCTCATAAAATGTGGTTACGTCTTAAAATACTCTACCTGTTTGTATTGATTATATATATTGACATTAATCAATTTTAGTGTTTAATACTGCCAGAGCTCTTTATGTAGAGACCGCAAAACTTAAAAAAGGAGGTAGTCATGCTGACTGTCGATATACAACACGTGAGAACGCAAGTCAGGGTTGCGATGAGCGACTTGCTGGCATTGGCAAAACTGCACGCATGGAAACATATGGATTCGGTTGATGCGATCATGCAACAGCATAGAAAAAACCCAGACCAAAAAATCAAATTTGATTTCCAGGAGAAAGGTAAGAAGACTGACGTGTCGATGTTCGCACGGGACTGTATCGAAGGGGCAAAGATAATTAAATGCTTTGCACATTTTGATTCGTTATTGACGCAGGGTCGTATAACCATAGACCAAATTGATCCACTGTCACAGTGGCCACATTGGTCTGTAGCGGAAGCAAAGGGTCTGAGAAGTGTTTTTGCTGAACTGCTGGGGTTTTATCATCATGGTATGCGGGTGCATTGCCTCAGCGATGATGTAATGCCTGCTGCTAAAAGTGAAGAGGTTGACACCTCTTTGCCAATTGCGTTGCCGGGTAATTTCTTCATCTTACGGATTCCGTTTGGTTTGCGAGTGCCGGTCGTCAATCGAGATAATTTGACTCTGGTGTACGACACGTTTTTGTGTTCAAAAGCAACAAACGCCCTCCTCATACGAGGGGTTACTCGGTGTGAAAATACGCAGGTTTATATTGCTGTAAAAGGTAGTGAATTTGGGACAATTTCAAAATATCAAGGGCGGATCTCTCAGCAACATAAAAACCAACAACGAATACAAACTGCTTTTACTTCGCTAAGCAGTCGTTACGCTGACTTAACGCAGGGGCCGTTGCTTGAGATTATGGGTACTTGGCACAACAACTTGTTCACACCAGCCGCGACGAAGACGGATGTTGCAGTCCATTACTCTAAAGAGATGAGTCTTACTTTAAAAGACAGCAACGCTCAACACAGGTTCGCTGTCGATCTGCTCCAGCAGGTTTTTGCGGGCTTACGGTTACTGGCAGAATCAGACATGACATATCGCTCGGCTGAAAGGGCTACGCCTACATTGCCTGCAAATAATTCAACTAGGGCTAAACCAGAAAAAGCTACCGAAGGTACATTTCTTGGAGAGATGTTTGATTTCAAAATACCAGAAACACAAACAAAACCTTCGGAGGTAAAGGAGCGAGGTGCACTTGGATACAAAAGAAAACCACCGATTGAACACACACGACTTTTAAAACCCAGGTTCCTTAAAAGCGGTGAGTTTAGACCCGCTCGAACTATACAGGTTAGAGGTCGTCAGGGAAGCGGTAAGCGACGTGGTGCTATCCATCTCTACACATCAAAAGATAGCGATGAATGAATCGCGCACTTCAATGACAGGCATGTATATGCCTGTCTTTTTATATTGCAATTACCCATATTTAGCGTATAGTACTGCGCAAGACGTGCTCTAGTCCTAACTCTATTGGTTGCTAGGGTCGTTGTAGGCATGGTTTGACTTTGGTTGCACCACGCCGAATTTATCAAGGAACCAGTCGTACCATCTGTACGAAACTATTCCAAAACAGTCTAAGAATACATAAATGGCACGAAAAGCACTTTTGATCCGCGCAGCGCGGACACCAAAGTTCAAATCGCGTGTTGTCCGACGATGCGCTCTCTGTGGGCGTGGCAAGGCATACATGCGTGACTTTGATATGTGTCGTATTTGCTTCCGCGAATGCGCACACGAAGGTCAAATTCCAGGCGTAAGAAAATCATCATGGTAGGCGACGTAGTAGGCGATTTTATCATCCGTCTCAAAAACGCAGGAGCAGTGAATAAGGAAACAATTTCAATTCCTTACTCAAAACTCCGACACGCGGTAGCAGATAAACTAGTTGATGCAGGCTACCTGACATCAGTAGGAACTGCCGGTGAAAAGGTACAAGAAAAAACCCTCGAAGTGACACTTAGCTATACCGATGGCGCACACAGCATCCGTGGTGTGAAGCGAATCAGTAAGCCAGGTCGACGTCTCTACACGAAGGTATCGGATATTCATCCGGTTAAATTTGGACAAGGGCACATGATCCTTTCTACTCCAGCAGGAATCGTCACAGGCGAAGAAGCGCGAGAAAAGAAAGTGGGTGGTGAGCAATTGTTCATAATCTGGTAACTATGAGTCGATTAGGAAAAATTCCAGTCGTTATCCCAGCCGGAGTCGAAGTGACTCTGATTGATGGCGTACTGAAGGCAAAAGGACCAAAAGCAACACTAGAACGACCAGTGCTTCTTGAGCATGTAGAAATCAAGATTGAAGGCAGTGAAATCACACTATCTCCAGTTGCACATAGCAAAACCGCCAAAGCGTTGTGGGGAACCTATGCAGCGCACACTCGAAATATGATCACTGGAGTAACCGAAGGGTTTACTCGCGTACTAGAGATCGAAGGAGTTGGATACCGAGCTGCGTTAGAAGGAAACAACATTGTACTCAACGTCGGTTTTTCGCATCCAGTTATTCTAGAAATCCCAGCCGGTATCAGTGCTGAAATTGTAAAAAGTACAGTGACACTAACTGGTTCTGATAAAGACGCACTTGGACAGTTCGCAGCGAACCTACGAAAAGTGAAACCACCAGAACCTTATAAAGGAAAGGGAATTCGATACCAAGGTGAACACATTATCCGCAAGCAAGGTAAGAAGGCTGTGTAGTCTCGCCGTAATTAAATTTGTATGAAAACAACACTCAGCAAAACACAATCACGAGCAAAACGTCACAACCGTTTGCGACACAAGATTGTTGGAACTGCAGCAAGACCACGTCTGGCTGTGTTCCGAAGTAACAAGTTCGTATACGCTCAACTAATTGATGACACGACTGGAACTACAGTTGCAGCAGCGGACTCACGAAAGGAAAAAGGAACGAGACTCGAAGGCGCACAAGCAATTGGTGCAACTATCGCCAAGCAAGCAACTGAAGCCAAAATTACCTCAGTTGTGTTTGACCGAGGTGGATTCCAGTACATTGGTATCGTAGCCGCCGTAGCAGATGCCGCCCGAGCAGGAGGCTTGAAGTTCTAATCTAATTAAAATAGAAAATTATTATGTCTGAAGAAAAACAGCAGGAAGCTAGAACTGACAAAACGTCAGAAGCTGTAGAACCAACTACAGCAGCAAAAGCCAAACAAGATGGCGATGCAGCAGCACCAAAAGCGGTGCCAGCTACCGATGCACCAGCTGCGGCCGCAACGACTGAGCCAGCGGCTCGACCGCGTCGTAGTGGAGCAGATGCAAGGCGCGAAGCCCAGGCTGGTCGCCGAGGTGGCACAGATCGCCGAGGGGGAGCTGCCGGTGGACGACGACCTCGCCGAGGTGGCCGTCAAGAGCGACAAAAGCCAGAGTTCGACCAAAAGATCGTTAGTATCCGTCGAGTAACTCGAGTTATGGCTGGTGGACGACGATTCTCATTCTCAGTATCAATGGTGATTGGAGACAAGAAAGGAAAAGTCGGAGTCGGAGTCGGAAAGGCTGGTGATACACAACTAGCAATTGAAAAGGCGGTACGAGATGCGAAGAAGAACATGCTTGTAGTGCCAATGGACGCCGAAGGCCGCATCCCACACGATGTGCACATCAAGTACACATCAAGTGAGGTAATGATCATGCCAGCGCCAGGACGAGGATTGGTTGCCGGATCATCAGTACGTACCGTGCTTGAGCTCGCAGGAGTTAAAGACGTTACAGCCAAACTATTCTCACGAAGTAAGAACAAACTTAACAATGCACGCGCTGCTGTCGAAGCGCTCAAGGAGCTAAAGAAGAAAGCGTAATATGCAACTTCATGAACTAAAAGCCAGTACACCGAAGAAAGCCGCCAAGCGGATCGGACGAGGTGGAAAGCGAGGTAAGACTTCTGGACGAGGTCACAAAGGACAGAAGGCGCGTGCTGGTAACAGTACCAGGCCAGAAATCCGAGAGCACATCAAGAAGATTCCAAAGCTACGCGGACACGGTATTAACCGAGCTCAAACTGTTAACGCAGAGAAGGTGTTGCCGGTTGTTGTAAACGTCGCAGCGCTTGAAGCAGGCTTCGAAGCTGGTGCAATCGTCAACCGAAAGACTATGGTAGTAGCTGGCGTGCTTGAGACAGTACGTCGAAAAGCCCCAGCCGTAAAGATTCTAGGTAACGGTGAACTTACTAAAAAACTTATCGTAGAAGGCTGCCAAGTCTCTGCGTCAGCAAAAACTAAGATTGAAGCAGCTGGCGGAAGTGTTGCATAAACGATACACTATTTCGTATGCAAACATTTTTCCAGAAACTCAAAATAATCTTTACTGAACCGTCAATTCGAAATCGGATTCTGTTCATCCTGGGTGCACTTGTGGTGTTCAGAATGTTGGCAGCAATTCCGATCCCTGGAGTTGATCAGACAGTGCTAGAACAATTCTTTAGTAACAACCAGTTCCTTGGTCTCTTAAACATCTTCTCCGGAGGAGGTTTAGCTAACTTGTCGATCGTGATGCTTGGGGTAGGGCCGTTTATTACGGCTTCGATTATCATGCAGTTGATGACAGTAATGTCACCAGCGGTGAAAAGTCTATACACCGAAGAAGGAGAAGCTGGGCGAGCTAAGTTTACGCAATACAGTCGTATGCTAACGCTTCCACTGGCGATCTTGCAAGGATTTGGTTTCCTCACTCTCTTGCAGAGTCAGGGAGTATTGAGCGGCCTATCAACCTTTGATTTTGTGCTCAATATCATCTTGATTGTGGCTGGATCAATGCTACTAATGTGGATCGGTGAACTGGTAACTGAATATGGTATTGGTAACGGTGTATCCATCATTATCTTTGCGGGTATCGTGGCTACTTTGCCACAGACAGCCTCACAGCTATACTTTAGCTATGACCCGTCACAGCTTCCACTGTATCTAGGATTCGGTTTAGTGACCCTAGCGATCATTTACGCTGTGGTGATTATGACTGAAGCAGAACGTCCAGTACCAATTACCTACGCCAAAGAAAGTCGAGCCGGTAGTACGTACAGTAAAAGTGCTTCGTACCTACCGATGCGACTTAACCAGGCTGGTGTGATTCCAATCATCTTTGCTCTGTCGATCATCTTGTTTCCGCAAATGATCCTAAACATCTTAACGGCATTTGATATGCCGTGGGTAGCAGACGCGAACGTGGTCGTGACCGAACTGTTGGCGAACCAATGGATTTACGGAGGAGTGTATTTCACACTCGTGATTCTATTCACGTTCTTCTACACAGCTGTTACGTTTGATCCAGATGCGGTATCAAAGAATCTGCAGCGATCAGGTGGATTTATTCCTGGCATTCGCCCAGGAGCTCAAACAAGTGAATACCTTGGTAACTTGGTTACCCGGTTGACACTAGTTGGCGCGCTCTTCCTAGGGTTTGTGGCTGTACTACCAGTTGCGATGCAGATTGTGACCGGAGTAACAGCCCTAGCGATTGGAGGAACTGCGGTATTGATTGTGGTGTCTGTGGTGCTTGATTTGATCAGGCGACTAGACGCGCAAGTCTCGATGCGAGAGGGGTAAGGTTCAACTACTTACACAGAAAAAGACCCGCAAGGGTCTTTTTCTGTGTCTGGACTAGTACTGATTCTTAAATGAAAAACCAAGTGGGATGGCGCTGTGTTGCTGTTCCCAATCTTCGTTTTTGAGCCATTGCTTGTAGCTATCAAATACTGCGACTGCAACTGAGTGTGGGTTGTGGCGCGAGGTGTCAATGATTAAGTCAAAGTGTGATTTGTCATAGGGGTCGACTCCATATAGTTTGCGAAAGCGTTGCTGCTCGGCAATCATTCGGCCTGCCACTTCGCGTGCTACCCCAGATAGGGACGTGTCAGTACCCTCAGTATCGCCACGTCCGGGATTGCTACTCATATCTTTGTAGATGCGGGCAGTAGCTACTTCTATATCCAGGTCCAAATAGACTTTAAAAGACTCAGGAAGCCAGTAGAAACCCAATCTGGAGTCAACCACGATGTCGTCTTGTTCTCGCAAGTCGCGCAATTCTTCGTCGATCTGGTCATCCAGGTCATGGTCATCCTCAGCCTTGTTGTTGTACTGCTCGAGAGTCATGTCGTTACGCTTGAGCACGCTTCGTACCATATCGCCAGAAGAATGTCGGGTGTACCCAAGGATCTCTGCTACCCGGTCAGCCGTGGACGATTTACCGCTACCCGGCTTGCCTGACAGAGTTATGATGTGTTTCTTTTGCATTATGCAGCTAGCATAACATGGCCGCTACTTGCACAAGTACACAGAGTTGGTAATCTATAAGCTCTATGGAATACACCCCTTACAAGAGTATTGTTTTAATTGGACAAGCAGGTACCGGAAAAGGTACGCAGGCATATAAATTAGCAGAAAAACTTGGCTATGCAGTATTTTCAATGGGAGATAAATCTCGAGAATTTGCTGCACAAGATACACCGCTTGGTCGACATATTGCTGGTATCCATCTTACTGGCTGGATACCAGAATGGTTAGCTAGTTTTGTGATGACTAAAGTGATCCTTGAAGATTATGCAGATGTCGGTGTCGTGTATGAAAGTGTTGCCCGTAAACCAGAAGAAGCAAAGAAATTCCACGAAATTCATACGGCCATTAACCGAGAATACATCGTTATACATCTGGTTGCGTCAGACGAGATTGTAAAAAAGCGTCTGCTAGATAGACAGAGGGAAGGGTATGATAACGAAGAGAATATTCAGAAACGACTGGAGGCTTTCCGAGACGAAACAATGGAATCAGTGCGCCATTTTCAATCACAGGGTGTCTTAAAAGAAGTCAACGCGGATCAGCGCGTAGAAGAGGTATTTGCAGACTTACTTGAAGCTATTTCAGAATAAATTATATGAAACCAAAAACTATTATATTTATCGGTCCACAAGGAAGTGGAAAGGGGACTCAGATCGCAAAATTATGTGACGTTATTGCGGTCGCTGATCCCACCCGTCGAATTGTCGATATCCAAACTGGGCGCCGCTTCCGGGCACTGGCTGCCAAGAGCGAGACCTTTGCTGATAAAAAAGTAGCCAGTTCGCTTGATAGCGGTGAGTTGCAGCCAGACTTCATCACCCACTTATTGTGGGGGCAAGCAATGCTTGATCAACTTGATCCTAAATCACACCTACTCATTGATGGGGTCCCTCGGACTGCGCATCAAGCGCGCGTGCTCGACAATGCACTTAGTTTTTTTGAGCGCGACAACGTGGTGGTGATTAACTTGGACACACCAGAAGCGATTGTAAAAGAACGTATGGAAAGTCGGGCCAGGGGGGACGATACGCCCGATTCAATCGAAACTAGACTCCGTTGGTACCGGGAAGACACGTTACCAGTCCTTGATTTCTACCGCGCCCGCGCTAACACGACAGTGCATGATATCGATGGTACGATGGATATTGAAGGGGTGCATCAGGCTATTTGCGAGGTACTCAATCTTAGTTAAAATTACTTACCAATCTTGTCCATCAGTTCGCTCAAGGGTCAGAGTGAACTGGGACACACATTCATAATATATCCTTTGGATATTTTTTCATCCATGATTACTAAAAAAACTCCAGCCGAAATTGAAAGCCTGAAAGCCGCCGGGAGTATTCTGGCTCAAATATTAAAGCAGCTGGGCGCCGAAGCGGTAGCTGGCGTCAGCACACTTACTCTCGATGATATAGCGATGGAACTCGCTGCCAAGCACGACGTGCAACCCGTTTTGTTGGGCTACCATCCAGAATTCGCCGAGAGCCCATATCCAGCAGCAGTATGTATCTCAGTTAATAACTGCGTACAGCATGGCATTCCGTCCGAAGACATCGTGTTGGAAGAGGGAGATGTGGTTAATATCGATATGTCGATCTCACACCAAGGGATGATTGTAGATTCTGGCATCACGGTCGGTGTCGGCCAAATCGATGATCAGGCTCGTAAGCTGATTGAAGTTACCAAAGAAGCCCTCGCCCTGGGGATCAAAGCCGCTCAGCCGGGTAATCACATTGGTGATATTGGTGCAGCTGTACAAGCGTTAGTCGAGTCACGTGGTTTATCGGTGGTAGAAGTGCTGTGTGGCCACGGGGTAGGGTACGCCGTACACGAAGAGCCAAACATTCCAAATTACGGCAAGGCAAGTACCGGCCCACTAATCGAAGTCGGGCATGTGTACGCGATTGAACCAATTGTGAATATCGGTAAGTCAGACGTGACGTTTGACGACGATGGTGACGGCTACAGTGTCTATACCGATGACGGCAGTTGGAGCGCCCACTTTGAACACACAGTCGCAATTACCGAAGATGGCCCGGTGATTCTGACAAAAGTCTAACAACCCTTAGCGTAAACCGGTCGGAAAAGCCTTGGCTTTTCCGACCGGTTTGTTATACTTCGCACATATAAATTACTCATATAATCTCCACTATTATGTCAAAAGCCCCACACCAAGAACGAACGTTCGTCATGCTGAAACCCGACGCTGTACAGCGTGGTTTGATCGGTGAAATCATCAAACGATTTGAAGCCACTGGTCTGAAATGTTCAGCGCTTAAAATGTTTATGGCAGAAGAAGAAACTCTATTTGCGCACTACAACAAAGACGAAGCGTGGTTCATGAAAAAAGGTAACGGAATCGTTGCCAACCTAGAAGAACAAGGCAAGCCGGTTGAAAAAGAACCGCTGGAATATGGGAAGGACATCATTCGTCAAAATGCCGTGTTCATGATGCAGTCACCACTAGTAGCGATGGTATGGGAAGGGAACAAAGCTGGAGCAGTGATCAAAAAGCTGGTTGGATCAACCGAGCCTTCTACTTCAGACGTTGGTACTATTCGCGGTGATTACACAGTTGATTCATACTCACACGCCGCCTACGAAGATCGAGCCGTGCGAAACCTGATCCACTGTACAGACCCAGAAGACGGACCAGAAGAGGCTGAACGAGAAATCGCCCTATGGTTCACCGAGGCAGAAATCATGTCATACACGACAGCACAAGAAGCCATCATGTACGATGTGAATCTCGATGGCGTTGCTGACTAGGTAATCTGAGTCAAAACAGCCCTACACCAGTTTTGCTACTGTGGAACTCGCCTTATATATGCTTACAGCAAAGCTCAAACAGTCCTCGCTCACAAAACTAGCGTAGGACTGTTTTAGTATGATAGTATTATTAGTGGAGCTACATTACGTATGTTCTCAATACTCTATCGCAGGGCTGCCTGGTCTCAATGTTTCGTGCTGAATGCCATTAAGGGCGATCAAATATTCGGAACTGATACGGTGCCCACCTGATCTTTAGTTCAGGGCATGCGTCTGTAGCTCCAAGAAAAAGCGACACCGATAGGTGTTGCTTTTTATATAATGTATGTTATAATTTATACTTCGTTCTTTACATATTCAAGGTTCAATGAGACGAGCATTTTGTATATCAATACTGGTATATAGAATGTTCGTCTCATTCTGAACGGACATAATCTCAACCTATAGGAGAGGCCTACGATGAATACCATCGCACACCGAAATCCGACCGAAGATAGCCCTACTGCGGCTCTCGATACTGCTGCAAAGTTCTTTCGTCTTTTGACAAGACAAGGAGTTGAGCTTTCGCATTTCGACCGACCCAACAACAGTACGATGGCACGGGGTAACCTTGCCGAATATCTGAAGATGGGCTGTCCGAAAATCGACAGCAACGGCGAAATTGTCACACCAACCCTGCCAGACGGAGAAGACCTCGCTTGTCTCATTCTCGGTGACGATTTTTTGTCACCTGGTGATGTATCGAAAGCATACGGTTTCAGTTACTCTGGCGACCAAAGAACTGACCTGGCAGAGACTGTGCCTGACTTCGAGACTCTGATGTGGCTTCGCACCAACGGCTATATGCTGTTGGCGACACCGCCGAGCGAAATGAACCTGCTTCATGTTCGTGACCTCGACAACCAGTTGTTCTACTCCAAGTCGGAGGGCTGGTATGCTGAAGGTCAACACACGTTCTCTCGCGAGGACGTGGTCAAAGCAGGTCAGTGGCTGATGGTCCGCAAGGAGCCATACGCCAACTCTCGCAAGAAGACGTGGGATGAGCAAAAAAACCTCCTCACGGATGTCGAGCACGTCCCGAACGCTCCCGAAGTCAGCTATGCCGTTACTGCCTATTACAAGGTCCGTGATGTCTATCTGCTGAAAGGCGTATACGTCCGCACGTCATCTGTCGATGCGTTCGGCATCCGTGTCATCGTCGGCTACGGAGGTGTTGACGGTCTGAATGTCTTCATCTACTATGACGACAACCGTCACGACAGCATCGGTGTTTCGTCCTCT